>OJBX01000010.1_pt1 | contig 214584 bp, 194 predicted proteins | sample 1590751 | NCBI WGS metagenome assembly OJBX01 (sample SAMN05416780, study PRJEB24817) | seawater metagenome | isolation source: Sea water | place: Canada:Atlantic | collected 2013-07
GTGTTAGGCCTGCCGCCAGCGTTCAATCTGAGCCATGATCAAACTCTTCAGTTTACAATCATTGTGATCCTTACTTGTCACTCGAAAGCAACAAAAGCGGATCAAACTTGGCTCAAGGTTCAAACGAATTCACTGTGATACCAATTTCACAACGTTACTTAAAAAGTAACGACATGAAGAGTATCGATATGTTCGCTTGCCTTGATATTTGGTGATTTGTCACCAACATCAGCAAGCGCCCACATGAATTACCTGATCAAATTGTTAAAGAGCTGGTCGTTGAGGCTGTGCCCCGTTGACGTGTGCGTATACTACCCGAATCTCCGCCAAGGTCAACAGCGGTTTCACTATTTATGATTAAAAACCTGATCATGAGTAAAAACCTGACACTGCATCAGCATAATGCCGACACTAACGCGCAGTACTATAGCGCAGACAAACGACTCAATAGTTCATCGCGACGCGCTTCAGTAACAAATGCCTCTTCAATGGCGTTACGCGTCATCTGACGAAAGACCGCTTCGTCCCAACCAAAAGCTTCCGCACAAGCGGAGTGGTTGGCCAGCATACCGCCACCAAAGTAGGCAGGGTCGTCTGAGCTAATCGTGACCTTTAGTCCTTTTTCCAACAGTTTGGGGAGCGGATGGTCACGAAGCTCTTCCACTACTTTCAGGCTCACGTTAGAAAGTGGGCAGACCGTTAGGACTATCTGCTCACTGCGCAGACGCTCAACCACCTCAGCGCTTTCCAAGCAGCGTACGCCATGATCGATACGCTGCACTTCCAGCAAATCAAGGGCTTCTTGAATGTAGTCGGCAGGCCCCTCTTCCCCCGCATGCGCTACACACACCAGCCCCAACTGCTTGGCACGTTGAAACACATCGACAAACTTTGCAGGTGGATTATTTTGTTCAGCACTGTCTAAACCAACGGCGTCGAGTAATTTCCAATAGGGAGCGGCCTGCTCAAGCACGTGCAGCGCCTCCTCGGCAGGACGATCTCGCAGAAAAGCCATGATCATGCCAATAGAGAGATCAAGCGTATCCTCAGCCTCTTGCTTGGCTTTCAATAGCCCCGTCATTACTACTTCCAACGGCACGCCACGCTGAAGATGCGCCTGAGGATCAAAGTGCATATCGATATGGACAACTCCCTCACCGCGCGCACGTTTAAAATAATCTATTGCCAGATCGTAAAAATCTTCTTCATGACGAAGAACATTCATACCTTGAAAATAGAGATTCAGAAACCCTTGCAGATCGCTAAAATGATAAGCGTCTTTGGCTTCCTGCACGGAGGCGTAGGGCAATTCGATCCCGTTACGTTGAGCCAGAGCAAACATCAGCTCTGGCTCCAGCGAGCCCTCAATGTGCAAATGTAGCTCTACTTTTGGAAGGGCGCGTAAAAAATCGTGCATGAAGGGCTCCTTGCTGCCATATCAATTAATCAGTGCCGCTCATTATTTAATCATTAAGTCGACATTGGTTAAGTTTACCGGCATCAAGATGCCAGTGGTACTCGACACCTGGTAATAGCGAAAGCGAGCTGACCTGGTGAATAAAGAAAATAGCGGTTCTGTTGGCAAGCCACTGATCGAGAGAAGCGGCTATATGTTGGGCTGTTTTTAAATCAACACCCGCAAATGGCTCGTCAAGGATCACTACCTGAGGATTGGTTAATAGCAAGCGCGCTAGCGCCAATCGTCTGGCTTGCCCACCCGAAAGCTGCTGTCCCTTCTCACCCACGGCTGTCGACAAGCCTTGCGGCAGCTGCTCGGCCCATTTATCAAGCGCCACTGCGCCCAATACTTGCCAAAGCGTTGCATCGCTTGCGGTCGGGTCAGCAATACGCAGGTTTTCAGCTAACGAGGCATCGAACAGATCGACTTGCTGAGTAAGCATGGCCAAGTGAACGGCACGACTGTCGGCCGACAGTTGCCAGGGTGTGACACCGCCCACCCTCACCTCGCCTTGAGTAGCTTTTAAGCGGCCCATTAACACGCCGGCCAATGAGGATTTACCAGCGCCAGAATTACCGGTAATCACTGCCCGCTTACCCGCGGGCAGCTTAAAATCAATGTTATTTAATGCTGGCTGCAGCGTCTGTGCGTAGTGCAGAGAAAGCTGGTGGGTGCAAATGGCAGGCATTGCGTTGTCTGGGAACTCACCGGTTGGCGTATAGGCACCAGGCTCACCGGTCAGTTGATTTAGCCGACGAACCGCTGCATAGCTTGCGCCAAGTTTCACAAAACTAGCAGGCAATGCCATAAAAGCTTCATTCATTCCCAAGGCAATCAGCACGGCCATTACAGCGATGGGCGCTGTGACCATTTGCTGACTAAACGCCGTACTGCCGAGCCATAACACCGCCACCACCAGCAAACCACTTACGCTAGTGACCAGGCAATTTAACAAGGCGGCCTTGCGCCCTAACTGACGTTGATTGCTGAACGCCTGCGCTTCTTGGTGGGTAATCAATGCTCGGTGCCAGCGTGAACTTTGATAGCTGATTAACTCCGCAGAGGCCTGCACTTGGTCGACCACCAAGCGCCGCAACGATTGTTGATCCACCACCTGCTGAAAGCTTTGCGAGAACCCCCAACCAGCCGCAAGGAGCGTCACTAGCAGCCAAAGCAAGCCTAGCGCTACCGCCATCAACAAGGCAACGCCAGGCAACCAGATCGCCACAAAAAGCGACACCGCCATCACGCCAAGCAACGCGACCACCGGCGGCACCAGGATACGTAGATAAAAATTATCCAGGTTATCGATATCTGCGGTTAATCGGCTCAACCAATCGCTGGCTCGTTCACCGTGTAAGCGCGCGTCACTCAGTTGGGTTAAATAGCCGAACACGCGATAACGCAGATCGGCTAGCAGTGTTAGCACCGTATTGTGGTTATAAAGACGTTCTATATAACGCGCGACCGTACGCACCAAGGCAAAAAAGCGAATGCCGCCACCCGGTACATAAACATCGAGACGCGCAGGGATCCCCGCGGCTAAGGCGATACCGGTGAGGGCGCTCGCGGTAATAAACCAACCCGAGAGCCCCAACAGCGCAATGCCAGCCAGCAGCGTGACCCATACCAACAATGCGCCAAGCACGAAGCGCCGACGACGCTGAATTAAAAGCAGCAGCCAGGGACGGAAATCTCGGTAAATAGCGCTCATGTGAGCACCTCAACCAGCTTACCCTGCTCAAACGTAAAATGTCGCCGCGCAACAGCGATCACGGCAGGATGATGAGTGGCAATGACGAGCGTGCGGCCTTCATGGGCAAGCTCCAGCAAAGCCTTTATCACAAACTGCTCTGTGTCGAGATCTAGTCTCGCCGTCGGCTCATCTAAGAGCAACAGCGGCGCTTGACTAAGATAAATCCGCGCGAGAGCTAAGCGCTGCGCCTGCCCTCCCGACAAACCTACCCCGCGCTCACCGATTAATGTCTCTAACCCCTCTGGCAGCTGTGCCAACAGTGGCCCAAAACCTGCGCGATCCAGGGCGCTAATCATCTCCTCATGAGTAGCGGCGGGTGAAGCCAATCTTAGGTTATCAATTAGACTGCCGTGCAAAAGGCAAGGTTGCTGATCTAACCAAGCGTACTGATGATTCACTTGCCGACGACACTCTCCCGTGCTGGGCGCAACAAAACCCGCCAGCAGGGCCAACAGGGTCGACTTACCGCTACCCGATGCACCGCTAAGCGCCACTACTTCACCGTGTAGAACCGTTAGGCTAACAGGGCCAATCACGTGCCCACGCGAAGCATAGGCAACGCTAGCATCGACTAACTCAATGGCCGATGACGCCGATAAAACGCTCAGATCGCTCTCTTTGGCCACAACGGCGGGCTGATTCAATATATTCACCACGCTTTCTGCAGCCCCTAGCGCCGCGGCACGATCATGATAATGCTGAGACAGGGTGCGCAACGGCTGAAAAAACTCCGGCGCCAACAGTAGCACGGTCAAGCCGGAAAAAAGCGTCAGCGAAGACGACGGCCCGTACTCAATATAGCCCAGCAGCCCAAAGCCAACATACATAGCCACAACGGCGATTGCTACCGAGGAAAAAAACTCCAACACCGCTGAGGAGAGAAAGGCCAAACGAAGCGTACGCATGCTCAGGCGACGGTAATGATCAGTGGCATACCAGACATCCTGCTGCGCCGTCTTCGTGCGACCAAACAGTTGCAGCGTGGTCATTCCGCGCACCCGGTCAATAAAGTGGGCGGACAGCCTAGAGACGGCCACGAACTGGTCGCGATTAAGACGTTCAGCCCCCATACCGACCAGCGCCATAAAGAGCGGGATGAGCGGTGCAGAAAGCAGTAAAAAAAGCGCCACTAGATAGTCCAACCATCCCGCTACCGCCAATATCAATAGCGGCAAACAGAGCGTGATACGCAGCTGTGGGTAAAAGCGCGCAAAATAACCTTCCAGCGCGTCAATATGCTCGACTACTTGGTTGGCTAAAGCACCACTGTGTTGGCTGGTTAACCAGACTGGCCCTAAAGCGGATAATTTATCCAGCAGCTGAGCGCGGGCCCGCTGCCGTATTCGAAGACTTGCTTCCAGGCTCAAGGTTTCATGGCCCCATTGAAAGGCAGCGCGTAACAATACACAGCCCGCCAGCAAGGCAAATATCGGCAGTAGTGAGGAAGGGGATTGGCCATGCACGATCAATTGATCAATAAGCCAGGCAAGGCCAACCAATATGATGATCGTTTGACTGCCTGCCAGCACGCCACAAAGCGCAGAACCCAGCAGGCGTTTGCGCTCCCCCGTAGCGAGTGCTTTCAACCAATCACGCGACGTCAGGGAGAGCGACTCTTCAGTTACCATGCGATTAGTGATATCCCTCGCCTACACGCACCTTGCCGCGGAACACCCAGTAGGTCCAAGCGGTATAGGTCAATATAATCGGGATAACAAAGACCATCCCCACCAATAAAAATAGCTGTGATTCAGGCGAAGACGCTGCATCCCACAGCGTATAGTCTGGCGGCACAATAACTGGCCATTTGCTTACAATTAGCCCTAAATAGGTAAAGACATAAATACCAATAGTGGCTAGGAAAGGTACACCTTCGCGACGCTTTTGAACCGAGCGAAAGACGATAAGCGCACAGACCAATGCAGACACTGGGAAAACCCAAATTAGTTGGATATTGCCGAACCAACGCTCCCAGACGAGTGGATTGATGAAAGGTGTCCACAAACTGATCACAGCAAAAACAAATAGCACCAGCGCCAGCAGCATTGGGGTAATTTTGTACGCCCAATCTTGCACATGACCTTCTGACTTTAGAATTAACCAGGTGGCCCCTAATAGAGCGTAGCCTGCCATTAACCCAAATCCTGTCAACACCGAGAAAGGGGTCAGCCAGTCAAAGGCGCCGCCCACATAGGCGAAGTTTTCTACCGGAAACCCTTGAATATATGCTCCGACAACAGCCCCTTGAGCGAAAGCGGCAATGGCCGACCCCCAGCAGAAAGCACGATTCCACCAGCGTCGATTGCGCCTGGATTTAAAACGAAACTCAAAGGCTACGCCCCGAAAGATCAATCCCGCCAGCATCAAGAAGACGCCAATATATAAGGCCGGTAAGAAAACAGAATAAACCAGCGGAAAAGCGCCTAATAATCCGGCGCCGCCTAACACCAGCCAGGTTTCATTGCCATCCCATATCGGCGCCACTGAGTTCATCATCACATCACGAGCATCTTCATCGGGAGCAAAGGGATAAAGAATCCCCAACCCCAGATCAAACCCGTCCATCAGCACATACATCATGATGCCGAAACCGATGATGAAGGCCCAAACTAACGTCAGATCAAACATTTCCATGTCTAGCTCCTCACCGGGTCAACGTCATCGTCAAAAGGGGTATGCGCAGCAGACATGGGGCGCATGGGCCGCTTGAAATTCTCATCAGTTGTATCGCGCTCTTCTTCTGGCAGCATGCCGTTGCGCACCACTCGTGTGAGGTAATAAATGCCCGCGTAAAACACCACGCCGTAAACCAAGACATAGCCAATCAGAGTAAATAACGCCATAGGCCCCGTTAGTGAAGGAGTTAAGCCCTCGGCATGCGTCATCATTCCATAAACGAGCCAGGGCGCACGACCAGACTCAGTCACGATCCAACCCGCCAATACAGCGACAAATGGCATTGGGATCATGGCAGTTAAGCCTTTTAAAAATAGTCGCTTATCATAGATATTTCCTTTAAGGCGCAACACTAACCCGGTTAACGCCACTGCTATCATTAGAAGGCCAATGCCTACCATGACTCGGAAGCCCCAGAAGACGATCAATACAGGCGGCTGTTCTTCAGGCACAGCCTCACTGATACCCGGCACCTCCCCATCGATAGAGTGGGTTAAGATGATACTGGCAAGATTAGGAATACCCAGTTCAAAGTGATTGGTTTGCGCGTCTTGGTCAGGAATAGCAAATAACAGTAGCGGTACGTTGCCGGAGGTTTCCCAATGACCTTCCATGGCCGCCACTTTAGTTGGCTGATGTTCTAACGTATTGATGCCATGGAAATCGCCTATAACGGCCTGAGTAGGCGCCAAAAACAGCAGCAACCAAAGGCACATTGAGAGCGCCCGGCGGTTAGCTTCTGGGTCTCGGTCACGCAAAAGAAACCATGCACTCACCCCTGCAACAACAAAGCCACCTGTCAAGAAAGAGGCAACGGCCATATGCATAAAACGGTAAGGGAAAGACGGATTAAAGATCGCCTCGGTCCAAGAAGTGACATGGAAACGGAAGTCTATCATCTCGACCCCTGCCGGCGTATGCAGCCAGCTATTAGCCGACAAAATCCAAAAGGACGAAATAAAGGTGCCTACTGCCACCATAATAGCCGCGAAGAGGTGAACGCCCTCAGGAACCTTTCCTCGCCCAAATAGCAGCACACCTAGGAATGCGGCTTCCAAGAAGAACGCTGTCACCACCTCGTAACTCAGCATAGGGCCGAGGAAGTTGGAAGAGGCTTGGGAAAAATTGCTCCAGTTAGTACCAAACTGAAACGACATCACAATGCCGGATACGACCCCCATCCCAAAGACAACGGCGAATACCTTTGTCCAGAAAAGTGAGAGACGATCCCAGGCGGGATTGTTGGTCTTGTAGAATAGGCCATGAAGCAGCGCAATGTAGGACGCCAGCCCAATAGTAAACACGGGGAAGATCGCGTGAAACGACACAACGAATGCAAATTGCAATCGCGATAATACGAGCGGATCAAGTTCCATTTCACTCTCCTAAGACCTGAATCAGTATCCCATCAATGGGTTAACACAAGCTTAGTTGAGCCTTTATGGCCATGCACTTTTAGTTATAAGCACTAAGCTTATTTCTTAACTATGTTAATTTTTAACTGACGATTATTAATAGCGTCATCATACCTTGCCAGCCCAACGTCTATGATGAGTCTCATTGACGCACCAAGCCCCATAGCGTTGGGCTATCAGGGATCCAATCGTTAACGCGACATAATGACCACGCTGACCATATAGCCGGTGTAAGCGATAAACAGCGCCAGCAATACACCGCCCTCGAGACGGTTAATGCGCCTCGGGCGACCACGCCAGGAGAAGGCGAATAGAATCATCAGCAGGGTCATGGCGGTCATAACGCTCCAGTCACGCACCAATACTTCCCGACCAGACTCAATAGGCGCAATCACCCCTGCAAGGCCAACAACGGCAAGGCTGTTAAATAAATTAGAGCCGACTACATTGCCCAACACCATGTCATGCTCTTTACGACGCAACGCACTGATAGACGAAGCAAGCTCTGGCAACGAGGTGCCAATGGCTACCACGGTCAAACCAATAATCAAGTCACTCACACCGAAGCGCACTGCAATTTCAACCGCGCCCCACACCAGCAAGCGCGAACTGGCAATAAGGAGCACGAGCCCCACAAGCGTCCACATCACAGATTTACCCCGTGACATCGGCTTGCTATCCAGAGTCTCAGCCACTTCTGCTACTAGCGGATCGTCAGCCTGATTACGCGAGCGGACGATACTCACGACAATAAATGCCACCAAGGCCAATAACAGACAGACAGCTTCCCAGCGTGCCACAAAGCCATCCAGCAACATCAAACCTGTTGCCAGCATAACCAGCATTAGTAGCGGCATTTCTTTGCGAATAACGCTTGAGTGGACGGCCAAGGGTGCAATAAGCGCGACCAAGCCCAGAATCAAACCAATGTTGGCAATATTGGAGCCGTAAGCATTACCCACCGCCAAACCAGGATTACCATCGATGGCAGCCAGCACCGACACCATCATTTCCGGCGCCGATGTGCCAAAGCCAATGACGAGCATACCAATCAACAAGGGGGAAAGCCCAAGCCAACGAGACGTTGCCGCAGCGCCGTCAATAAACTTTTCAGCACTCCAAACCAACAAGATCAATCCAAACACAACCGCTAATGTGGGAAGCAACATTTCCTTTCCTTCATGGCATGATGATCGGCAAGACTTTCAAAACTTTGCATCTTAGCGCTACTTCATCGCAGTGACAGTAAGCTGCTTTTATCCGCAATATTGGCTAACACATTGCGACCTCTTGCTGGAGAGCTATGCTGCAGGAAGCAAACGGTGTTTTCATTCAACCGCCACTGCACGGCGTTGCGCCGCAGCATCGTTGTCTAAACTGACGTCACGGTCAAGCGGCTTGCCCCTGTTTTCGAGTATTATTTCAGCCACATAGGCTTGCTTTAATGCTCAATTACCAGCTTAATTCGCCACATCCTAGTAGTTTAGCTAGGGATTCGCACTGAGAGTTTTGGTTTTTGCCCCCACAAAAGTTAATCAAACGCCCCACATTACCGGTTAACACCCCACTCGTTGACCGCTCGCCGCCTGAGGTAAGAACTCAGAGACGGCGCCTGCGTGCTTGCCATGAGTGTGACTGGGTCTCAGCCCTACCACCACTGAGTTCTGGTGAGAAAGCCAGTTGCCCACGCTGCTCGCATGTTTTAGTGAATCGTCATCGCTATCCAGCGCAGCGCAGTATGGCATTGGCTATCGCCTCGTTAATCGCGCTGATCGTCGCAGTGTCTTTCCCGTTTATAAGCTTCACGGTTAGCGGGGTTAGTAACCGCATTGAACTGACTCAAACGGCAACCACATTGATTGGCTTTCATCAGCCTCTTGTCGCCATCGCCATCATCATGACCATTGTGGTGTTGCCTGCGGTTTACTTAATTGGCGTACTCTGGCTTCAATTTGGTCTACTGCGCGATGATCCACTACCCTTTAGCCGCGATATTGCCCGCACATTAGCGCACCTAACGCCGTGGATGATGGCGGATGTGTTTATTATTGGTGCGCTGGTAAGTCTGATAAAAATAGCGGGATTAGCCGACGTCGAACTAGGTATTTCCTTTTGGGCGTTTTGTGCCTTTGCGTTTTTACTACTGCTGACAACGCAGTCGATCGATGCTGACTGGATGTGGTTTTCATTAGAGGGAGAGCCCTTGGCGCCCGACGGAACGCAAACGGGGCTGCCAGCCTCTGGCCAAGGATTAACCGGCTGCCCAACGTGCGGACTTATTAATCGCCTCTCGCCCAACGGCCGGGGATATTGTGTGCGCTGCCATGAAAAACTTCATCAGCGTTTACCTAATAGCCTGCAGCGCACTTGGGCACTACTGGGCGCATCGGCGATTATGTATATCCCTGCCAATGTGTACCCTATTATGACGACCACCAGCTTGGGCAGCTCCTCACCCTCGACCATTATAGGGGGCGTGGTTCAACTCATTCAGATGGGCTCCTGGCCTATTGCCGCCATTATTTTTATCGCCAGCGTTATCGTTCCCGTGGGCAAGCTAATGGCCTTAACCTGGCTATGCCTGGTAGTGAGGCGAAGCAGTGTGATGAATGCGCAAAGTCGCACGCGACTTTATCGCTTAACAGAATTCATCGGCCGCTGGTCGATGGTGGATGTTTTTGTGGTCGCCATTTTAGTAGCGTTGATCCGAGCGGGCTCATTAATGTCGATTACACCGGGGCCCGCGGCACTCGCTTTTGGCTCAGTCGTGGTGTTAACCATGTTGGCAGCGATGACCTTCGACCCGCGCTTGATATGGGATCCCTCTTCCCCACGTCGACGCTCTCTTCCAAACGCTCTTCGCAACCCTATTCTCCGCCGTAAAACGGCCACCAAGGAACCTGTTGATGGCTAATGAAACAACACCGCCGACTGATGACCAATCAAGCACAGAAGCAAACAACGAACAGGACTTGAGCAAGGCGAAGACCTCGCGCCAAACGCGCCTGTCGCCTATTTGGGTCGTCCCCATCGTGGCTATTGCCATCGGTCTATGGCTGGTTTACGACAACTACACCAGCCGTGGCACCGAAGTAACGCTCACCATGGATAATGCTGAAGGTATCGAAGCAGGCAATACACTGATCCGCAGCCGCAATGTCGAGATTGGCCGGGTGCAGAGTGTACGTCTTTCCGACGACCTCTCTCATGCGGTGTTAACCGCGCGCATCCAGCCAGAAGTCGAAGACATGCTGCGTGAAGACAGTCGCTTCTGGGTGGTCAAACCACGCATAGGGCGTGAAGGGATCAGTGGCTTGGGCACTGTACTCTCGGGTGCTTATATTCAGCTTGAGCCCGGCACTGAAGAAGCGCCCAGACGCGAGTTCCCGGTGAGTGATATTCCCCCCGTCGCCCCTGCAGGCCAAGCAGGGTTACGGCTTAGCCTGACCAGTCAGCTGGGAAATTCCCTGCGTGTAGGCGACCCTGTCTCTTATCAGGGCTACACCGTTGGGCGTATCGAAGAGAATAGCTTTGAGCCAGAATCACGCACTATGCAGCACCAAGTGTTCATTGAAGAACCGTATACCGATTTAGTGACCGACAGCACACGCTTCTGGACCTCCAGTGGCGTAGATTTTCGCTTAGGCGCAGATGGCGTGCGCGTCAACGTGGAATCCATTGAAGCGCTACTGGGTGGCGGCGTTACGTTTGGCGTGCCCGAGGACCTGCCCATGGGGCAACCCGTCGAGGCCAACACGCGCTTCACGCTTTATGCCGACGAGGACGCGGCACGTGAAGGCACTTTCAATCGTTACTTGGAGTATGTACTGCTGGTCGATGAAACGGTTCGCGGACTCTCAAAAGGAGCCCCGGTGGAGTTTCGTGGCGTGCGCATGGGCACCGTTGCTGCCGTCCCTTGGAATTTCACTGCTCCCCAGCCCGACTCGCGCGCACGCTTTGCCATCCCCGTGCTGATTAGAATAGAGCCGCAACGCTTGGGCATTGAAAATAGCGATATTAATCTCGATGAGTGGGAAGCGCGTTTTGAGCGCATGTTTGGGCTTGGACTGCGCGCGTCACTGAAAAGTGGCAGCCTGCTGACGGGCGCACTGTTTGTTGACTTAAATTTTCAGCGCGACCTTGCCGACGAGTATGTCGCCGAGCGATTCTCTGAGCGTACCGTATTTCCAACGGTGGCTGGAGGGTTTGCGCAGATACAGGCACAAGTCACCGATCTACTTGAGAAGCTGAATGGGCTAGAGGTTGAGCCGTTATTGACAGGCCTTGATCGCAACTTGCAGGCATCGGAAAGCGTGCTCAACGAAGTGCGTGAGGTAAGCGCTTCGATTAATCAACTGCTCAATGATCCTGAAACTCGCGCTATTGGTGGCAATTTAAATGGCACGCTGGAAGAGCTACGCAGCACACTCCAGGGGCTATCACCCTCTTCGCCTGCCTATCAGGAATTGACGACGGCAATCGAACGATTGGATCGCTTAATGCGTGATTTGCAACCGCTTACGCGCACGCTGAACGATAATCCACGGGCGCTGCTGTTCGATAACCTGGATGCTCAAGACCCCATCCCCCGTGCACCACGAGACTAAGGAGCCCACTATGTTGATTGGACAGAAGACGCAGGCAGGGAAACGCCAGGTGACGTGGGTCAAGGGGGCGCTGCTGTTAACGCTTTGCACAATGATGACGGCATGCGCCAGCAGCGTTTCACCGCCTGCGCGCTATATGCTGCCCAGCGATTCGATCAGTAGCCCGGCCACCGAACCAGAGGGCACGCTCGTGGTCAGTGACCCACGACTGGCGCATTACCTGGATGTGGATGGCATCGTGATGCAGCTAGATGACATTACCCTCAATGCGGCGCGCGAACACCAGTGGGCAGAAGGATTAGACCGGCAGTTAGCGCGTCGAATGCTGGCTAATTTATCTCACGCCCTACCCACCCTCCGTGTAATGCGCGCAGAAAGCGAACCCGCAGATGCATTGACCTTACGTCTAACCATTGATCAATTCCAAGGCCGCTTCGATGGGGTAGCTGTCGCCAGCGGCCAATGGCAGTTAGTCGATAGTACCGGTGAGTTGATAGTAATGGAGAACTTTCATGCTGAAACTACGCTGGAAGCAGATGGCTACCCAGCACTCGTCCGCGCGCTCAGTCAAAGCTGGGACCAAGCGGCTGAGGCAATCGCCAGCGAAATAAGCCAAGGCAATTATTTTTACTAATTTAAGGCTTCCTAAGCGCAGCTTGCTGAACTACTTTTACTATCAGCCATTTCAGGGACGTTCTTATGACAGATCAACCAAACAACACAACAGAACTGCCCGCTGAGCAGCTGCGCGATGCAGTCAATGCGCTCATGCACACCGTGACTACCCTATTGGAAGGTGAAGCATCGCTTGCCACCCTTGAAACGGCCCTGAAAAGTCACGATGCGCTACTCGACCAGCTAGCTATTCACTCACTTGACGCGTCAACGCTAGCGGCGCTTGAGCGTATCGAACACTTTATTACTCAACACGCAGGCCTCTACTATCAAAGCGCTACCGAGAGTCTCGATAACAAGCAAAGTAATCGCTTTATATCACTCTTCGCACGACGCCTACTCGCCTTAGACGGGTTAGGGCCAGCAACCGCGCATCAGCTTTTTCAGCTAGGGATTTACACGCCTGAACAACTTTTCATGTTAACGCCGGGTGAGGTAGCACAGCTTCAACTGCCTTCGACCACCCTGGCCCGATTGATCCCTCTGCATGCTCAGCACGCTACGCTGACACGAGCCAGCTAAACAGGTTAGCGACCTATATTCGTGTTACACTACTCGGCTAATTACTGATACGTAAGCTTCCTGATGTGCCCGTGCACATCGGTCTCAGTGCTTTTTTAGCGCTGTCGTCTTCACGTCTCCTGTCACGGTCACCCACGGCTAACTAACGACCATCGCGGCACGTTGAGATATCTGGCACACTTCGCTGCCGCGAAGATCAATCAACCTCGCTTTTTGAACATTACATCTAGTGAATAACCACTCACCGGTATTAACTCACTAGGTGACTGCGGAGAACGCATGAGCTTTTCTGAACTTGGCCTGCACGCCGATTTATTGCGCGCTGTAACAGCGCAAGGTTATACCGTCCCGACCCCGATACAGCGACAAGCTATTCCCGTCGTGCTCGAGGGACGTGACATGTTGGCCAGTGCCCAAACCGGCACCGGTAAAACGGCTGGTTTCACACTTCCCATGCTGCAACGATTAAACACAGGCAAGCGACCGGGCAAACGTCAGGTTCGCGCCCTGGTATTAACCCCAACCCGTGAGCTCGCCGCCCAAGTAGGCGAAAGCGTCACTACCTATGGCCAACATTTAGCGCTGCGCTCGCACATTATCTTTGGCGGCGTCGGTCAACAGCCACAAATCGATGCCCTAAAAGCCGGTTTAGATGTACTGGTGGCAACGCCAGGTCGACTGTTGGATCTGCATCAGCAGGGCCATGTGGATCTCTCGTCCGTTGAGATTCTCGTGTTGGACGAAGCTGATCGCATGCTCGATATGGGGTTCATCCATGATATCAAGCGCCTTCTGCGCCTGGTGCCCAAAAAGCGTCAAAACCTGCTGTTTTCGGCAACCTTCTCAAACGAAATTCAAACGCTAGCCCAACAGCTGCTCGATAACCCGGCCATGATTGAAGTCGCCCCGCGCAACACCACCGCGGAGAAAATCGAACAGGCGATTTACCGCGTCGATCGTGAGAAAAAGCGCGAGCTACTCGCTCACTTAATTCAGCAGCATGGCTGGTTTCAAGTTCTGGTATTTACCCGTACCAAGCATGGCGCCAATCGCCTTGCCGAACAGCTCAGCAAGCAAGATATTCCTTCGATGGCGATCCATGGCAACAAGAGCCAAGGGGCACGTACCCGCGCCCTAACGGCGTTCAAGAGTGGTGACCTACAGGTATTGGTAGCTACCGATATTGCCGCCCGTGGGCTAGACATCAACGAGCTGCCCCACGTGGTCAACTTTGACCTACCCAACGTTGCAGAAGATTACGTACACCGCATTGGGCGTACCGGGCGTGCGGGCAGCAATGGCGAAGCCGTCTCGCTGGTGTGTGTCGATGAAGACGGTCTGCTCGGCAATATCGAACGACTGATCAAACAGACCCTCCCGAAACATATCGAGCCGGGTTTTGAGCCAGATCCGAGCATAAAACCTGAGCCCATCGAGAATGGCCGTCGCAATCAGCGCCAGCCTCGCGCCAAGCGTAAACCCGAAGGCCAGAGCGCTAACACCGGCGGCGAGCGCAAACGTCGCGCCCGGCGCTAGCCTGATATATTGGAATATGCGAAGGTGTCGCCTTTGCATATTCCCACCTTTATCGAGCAGCTATTTTTAGCCGTTAGGCATGAACAACTTATTCATGGAGTGATTATGGCGTCTTCTCAACTTATGGCCGATTACCGCCAATGGCTGACGTTTCAACGTCAAGAACAGCTCAGCCGCGAACATCAAGGAATTGTGCAGCGCTTAGAGGATGCACGAGCCTCAGCGAATCAAGTTTCCCAGGCTTATCGCAGCATGGCTGAAAAGGCGTCTGTGGAAGGCGCTTGTTACCGCACGATTTTTTTACGCCAGCGCGATGATAACCATGCACTGCCCTGCGAAGGCTGGTTGTTTGTGCGTCGCGTTCTGAGTGAAGGCAACAGTACCCGTGTGCGTGTCACCCTGCTGGAAACGTTTACTCTGGAAGATGGCATTATGGCGCCGGGCGATAAACCTGCGCGCAAGCTGACGTTAGAAATATTTGACCAGCTGCTGATGGACAAAGGCATGCGCACTAATGTCAGGGTAGATAGCCTGGACTCCTCTCAGGATTATCATTTCATCACGCTACTCGATGCCGTTCGCGGAGACTTGCGCCCTCACCTCAAATAAACGTTGGCGTGAAACAAGCATCGATATGGCATCCCATCGTCCAGTTACCTTTATTCTACTGATGGTCGTGGTAGGGCTAAATTTACGCCCCGCCATGTCCTCCGTTGCCCCGCTGCTCACGCGCTTACAAGAGAGCGCGGGCCTTTCAGCCACCGCTGCGGGGCTACTGACCACCCTTCCCGTGCTTTTTTTAGGGCTATCGGCCCCGTTAGCCCCAACACTCGCAAAGCGTCTAGGCAGTGAAAGAGCGCTGAGCGCGGCATTGATACTTCTTGCCGCCGGCCTTGTCCTACGCGGCTTACCGCTGCCTGGCGTACTCTTCGTCGGCTCGGCTATGGCAGGCTGCGCGATTGGCATCGGCGGCACCCTGTTGCCCGCGCTGGTGAAACGTGAATTGCCCGAGAGCGCCGACCTTCTCACTGGCCTATACACCATGGCACTCTGCCTGGGAGGCGCCTTAGGCGCTGGGCTGAGCGTGCCGCTAACGCAGTGGCTCGGCAGTTGGCAGGCCAGCTTGATGAGTTGGTCGCTACTCGCGCTGTTTGCACTTGTTTTATGGCATTTCCAAATGCCCCGCGCCATCTTACCGAACACGCCTAATTTACCCAAAAGTGGCCTGTTACGCCTGCTGAAGCAGCCGCTTACCTGGCACGTTATGCTGTTTATGGGGATTCAGTCCTCCATGGCGTATATCGTGTTTGGTTGGTTACCCACACTGCTGGTTGACCGGGGCTATAACGAGGCCGATGCAGGCTGGACGATGGCGGTGTCGATTATGTGCCAGCTCGCCTCTGCACTGGGCGCGCCTTGGCTGGCACGCCTGGGGCGAGATCAGCGTCCCGCGCTACTGTTGGTGCTATTGAGTACCGGCGTTGGTCTGTGGATGCTACTCATCGCACCGTTGATGTGGAAATGGCCAGGCGCTGCCCTGCTCGGCATCGGCCAAGGCGGAAGCTTTAGCTTGGCGCTGAGCCTGCTCGTACTGCGCACGGCTACTTCGCGCCTTGCCGGGCAGCTTTCGGGCTTGGTGCAGGGCGGCGGGTATACCTTGGCCGCGCTAGGACCTTTCGGCGTGGGGATAATGCTGCAAACCGGTGCCAGCACCTCACATATCGCCTGGCTATTGATTGCATTGATCATCGTATGCGGTGGCTTTGCATTGCTGGCTGGACGTAATCGATATCTTGACGACCAGAGCGGCACACTGGTGGTAGAGCGCGCCAAACACGCTTATTGATTAACAGGTAGCGTAAAAACACTCCAGGAGATGGTTATGCCCCCCTACTCCCCGTTAGCAAGCAGCCTCACTCCCCAGGAGCGCGTGCTGGTAATTTACACTGGGGGAACCATTGGCATGCAACCGCATGCCAATGGCCTTGCCCCCGGCGGCGACTTTGCCGCTCGAATGGCCACAGCGCTGACTCACCTGCCGCTTGCTCACCAGCAGGCACTGCCAGATTATGACGTGGTTAGTTACGCGACCTTAATTGATTCGAGTGCCGCCACGCCGCTTACCTGGCAGCAGATTGCCCGCGATATAAGCCATCAATTAACGTCCTATACAGGCTTTGTCATCATTCACGGCACGGATACCTTAAGCTGGACGGCTGCCAGCCTGGCGTATCAATTGCAGGGGCTGGACCGCCCTGTGATCGTAACGGGCGCCATGCAACCATTGGAAGCGCCCAACAGTGACGCCTTAGATAATTTGCATGGCGCACTGCAGTTCGCTGCCCAACCAGCGCTACAGGAAGTGGCCGTTTACTTTGCCGGGCAGCTGTTGCGGGGCGCCCGCGCCATTAAACAGCACAGTGAAGCGATCGATGCTTTCGCTAGCCCCAACTATCCATTACTCGGCGAGCGAGTGGGCGACGACTTCGTTTATTACCCCAGCCGTGGGCTCGGCGTGCAACAACGGGGAGCGCCGCGTTTCGAACTCCCTGACTACCGCTTAGTCAACCAAGGGGAAGTGGTTCGCATCACCCTCTGGCCGGGCATAACAGCGTGGCAGTTGGAGGCTTGGCTGGGTGATGCACGGGTGAAAGGCGCCTTACTTCAGCTTTGGGGAGCTGGCAATCTACCCGCCGACCCCGACTTGCTTGACGTTCTCGCGAGCGCCAGCGGTGAAGGCAAACTGCTTGCTGCCATCAGCCAGTGTCCGCAGGGCAGCGTCCAACTGGGCGCTTATGCTGCCGGCCACGGCCTCAGCGATGCGGGCGTTCTGGCAGGCGATGCGATGACCCCTGAGGCCGCGTTCACCAAACTTGTGCATATACTCGCCCAGCCGCTCTCACTAGAGGATCAGCGCCAGCGCTTTTTAACACCGCTTGTCGGTGAACGTTAGCCTGCCCGATGACAGGCAGTGCTGGCATCCCTTGAAATTCAGGCTATGGTTTAGATAGTCAACTTAACCGATTGAAGGAACAGCAGATTATGGAAAAACCAGTGCATCATTTCAGCGAACTGTTTGAGCAGCTTGGTCTCGCCTCTGACGCAGATTCTATCGAGCGCTTCATTGAGCGTAATGCCCCGTTGCCGGAGTCAATGCCGTTGGCAGACGCGCCTTGTTGGAACGAAGGCCAAGCGGCATTTCTAAAAGAGGCGGTGGATGAAGATGCCGATTGGGCCGAAGTCGTGGATCATCTTGACGCTTCGATGCACAAGCCTCACTAATCTCGGCAGCCACCAGTTGGGCGCCCCGTCAAAAAAGCGGCGCCCTAACCGTTCAAACGTGCTTCAACGCGATCAAGAATTTGCCGGCTGACTTTTCCCACCAGCGGCTTGGCCGCTTTATTAACGGCCTTTTCCATTAGGCGGTTGCGAATTTCATAGCTTAGCGTCAGCGCCACTTCCGTCCCTTCCGGCACTTCGCGAAGACGGTATCGCCCCTGGTTTTTAACACCATCCAGCGATTCCCAGGCAAGCACATGGGGCGGTTCGATATCGGTGACCATCACATCAAACGCCCAATCCATGCCGACGGCACGCACGTGCCATCGATAGCGGTTCTCGCCCATGACATCGATGGAGCGAATTAGATCTGAGTACTCTGCAAAATCCTCGACGCGGCGCAGTAGCTCAAACACCTTTTCAGGGGGAGCGTTAACAATTTCACTGTGTTCAATGGTAGCCATTGGTTGCCCTCTAACAGCGTGGATGGTTAGCGTAGCATGTTGGCCCGCCAATGCCGTGATTACCACAATACGCGCCAGCGCTGGTCAGATTAACGGCGATTGCGTAAACTGCCGTCCTTCCGGACCGGACCCCGGAACGCCGCACCAGCGAAATGCTGCTCGCGATTAAAAAATTCTCCGACAATGAGTGTCTTCTGATGTCATCAAACTCCCCAGTGGCAACCAACACTGCCACGACTGTCGTGATCTATTCCGGTGGAATGGACTCTTATACCGTGCTTCACCGCGCGCTGCATGAAGGACTGACCGTGCATGCGCTTTCCTTCGATTATGGCCAGCGCCATGCCCGCGAGCTGGACACTGCGCGTCAGGTCTGTTCCACGCTTGGTGTGCCCCATCAAGTTGTGGATATTCGCGCCATACACGGCCTCATCGATAATTCGGCGCTGACTAATTCTGAACAGCCCATGCCGCAGGCCGATTACGCTACGGATAATTTACGCGCCACGGTGGTGCCTAATCGTAATATGATTTTACTCTCTCTGGCGATTGCCAAAGCGGTCAACATTGGCGCCGGACGCGTCGACTACGGTGCTCACGGCGGCGATCACGTGCTGTATCCAGACTGCCGCCCCGAATTCGTCGAAGCAATGAATCATGTGGCAGGTATTGCCAACTTCGAACCCGTCACGCTACACGCCCCTTACCTCGCCTCGACCAAGGCCGACATACTACGAGAAGGCCTGGCGATGGGCTTGGACTACCGTCATACCTGGACGTGTTACCAAGGCAGAGAGCTTGCCTGTGGCGTTTGCGGCAGCTGCCGCGAGCGGCTGGAAGCCTTTGCTGCAAACGGTGTCACCGACCCGTTAGCGTATGCCCCTGCTCCCGCTGGAGAACGCTGATGTATCATGTTAAAGAAGCGTTTTACACGCTGCAGGGAGAAGGCGCGCAAGCCGGTAGAGCGAGCGTTTTCTGCCGTTTTAGCGGCTGTAACCTGTGGTCGGGCCGCGAAGCGGATCGGGCCACCGCTAAGTGCACCTTCTGCGACACCGATTTTATCGGCACCGACGGCGTCAACGGTGGGAAATTTGCTACCGCTGATGCCCTTGCGGCGCACATTGTCGCCTTGTGGCCAAACCATGGCAGCGCTTTAAAACCCAACACAATGTCACTGACGAGCTCACAGACGTCCTCTCAAGTGACGCCCTATGTAGTGTTTACCGGTGGCGAGCCATTGCTGCAGCTTGACACCGCCTTGATTGCCGCGCTGCACCAGCATGGTTTCGAGGTGGCGGTCGAAACCAACGGCACGCTTACCCCGCCGCCTGGCATCGACTGGCTCTGTGTTAGCCCCAAGGGCAATAACTCGTTAACGATCACGCAGGGCGATGAGCTAAAGCTGGTCTTCCCCCAAGCCGATGCCCCACCAGAACAGTTTACAAGCTTGGATTTTAGCCACTTCTTTTTACAGCCGATGGACCTTGCCCCGCTAAACCAAGACAAGACCACCGTCGCTGAAGCAACCGCCTACTGCATGGCCAACCCGCAATGGCGTCTTTCGCTGCAAATGCACAAATTAGCAGGTTTTGATTAATGGCTTTATTCGTTAAACAGCTGACGCATATCGACGTCTCTCTTTGGTGTTCCCAGCGTGGCTTGGTCGGCTGTAGCTGGCAGGTAGACGCCGTGCTGGAGGGCGAGCTGGGTGAAGATGGCATGTTGTTCGATTTTGGCGAGGTGAAGCCATGGATCAAGCGCACCCTGGACGGCGGGCTCGACCATACCCTGCTGGTGCCTACGGATGCCCCTGGCATCAGTATCTCCGATTGTCCTGAGGGCGTGTGTGTCACCACCACGCTGCCCTACCCAATGGAAGTACGCGGTCCTAAAGAGGCCTTTACGCTACTGCCGTGGCACGACATAACGCTTGAGCAGATCGCGGAGCATTTAAGCCAGCAACTCACTGAGCAGCGCCCTACTAACGTTCATCAAGTGACGTTGACGCTAAGCGAAGAGTCTGTTGACGGTGCTGCCTATGGCTATAGTCATGGTTTGAAACGACATGCCGGTAACTGCCAGCGCATTGCTCATGGCCATCGGTCACGGCTGGCCATTTGGCAGCAGGGAAAACAGCAACCGCAGCTGGAACAGCAGTGGGCTAGCTGGCTGGATAATCGTTACCTACTGGAGGAAGCCGACATCGCGGCACGCGATCAAGACGCCCTCACCTGTCGCTATCGCGCCGCTCAGGGCGATTTCTCGATTACCATGCCCCAGTCACTCTGCGCCGTTCTACCGGGGCCTACCACGGTGGAAAATATCGCCGCTTGGCTGGCGAAAAAAGTGGCCACGCAAAGCGGACACGCCACGCGTGTTCAAGCCTTTGAAGGCATCAACAAAGGCGCTATAGCTGAATTTTCACCCAGTGTGGCCTATGAGTGAAGCGTGTCGTGCCGGGTGTGGCGCCTGCTGCATCGCGCCCTCCATCAGCTCGGCCATTCCCGGCATGCCAGACGGCAAGCCGGCGGGGGTTCGCTGTGTGCAACTAGATGAGCACAACCTGTGCCGCCTGTTTGGCGACCCAAGCCGCCCACAGGTGTGCGAACGGTTCAACTTTGATGCCAGCGTATGTGGCGATCACCGCGACGAGGCGCTCGCCACACTGACTTGGCTAGAAGAGGACACGCGTTAAAAACGCCTGTCCTCCTCTGCAGATTAGCAGCGTTTATCGCTGCTAGTCTTCGATGCTGACCGGGTGGGGCAAGCGGCGATCCAGCAAGCTGATCCAGCGTGTTAGTACCGGGGCATCGCTATGACTGACCTCGCTGAGCAACTGCCGGAAGCTCTCTTTGGCCTGTTGGTCGTTAGGCTCAATACGTGTCAGCCATAGCTCAAGTGCCGCCAGTTCCTGATGGCGGTTGCCATGCTCACGAGATTGATTGATCGCCATTTCTGCCAGCGCTTTGACCTCATGGGCGGGATGCCCCTGCAAGTCCCTTACCTTGGCGAGCTGCGTGGCTAATTCCGGCAAAAACAGCGTTGTTCTTTCGCGGGCAATCACCAAACACTGCTCAAGGTAGTCTTGCGCAGCGTTTAACTCGCCCAGTTCAATACAGGCATCCGAGTACCAAAGGACTGGCCGCTGATAGCGGTCACGGCCATTTAGCTCGGCCATTTGATCCAAGCTATCACGCAATTGAGTCAGCCCGGCGGTATCGCCAGCCATCGCACGCTGCCAGCCGAGAATGCTCTGTGTGGAAATTTGCCACAGTTGCAAATCCGGCGTGCCGGTCATACTGGCCGCCCGTTCGGCGTGTAGGGCAGCTAGGTGAACATGCCCCAATTGACGATAAAGCGCCGCGGCAAACAGCAACGCCATGGCCAGGGTGCCCGGGTGTGCAATTTTCTCCGCCAGCCGAATCGCCGCCGAGACTTGACGCTCCGCACGCTGATAATCGCCACGCAGGCAGAGCGCCCATCCCTGGAAGCAGGCTGCCGAGACTTGCGGATGATCAGAGAATGGCAGCCATTCGATCATCATTTGCGCATTGAGCGGGTCAATTTCATCCAGGTGATCGTGCGCCTGCTGAATGCGCCCTGCCCAATACTCGCAATTAGCCCGCGCATAGTCGGCTAAACGGCGGTAACGCGGGTCTTCGAGACGCGAAGCGATATCGGCGAGCGTCGAAGCCAAGGCAAACGCATCCGCATGGGCATAGCGCTGGCTACGCCCAACCCAGAGCCCCCATTTAACGAGGAAAATCTGCTCTAAATCTTCCGGGTCTTCGAGACTGTCACTGCCTGACTCCCTCAACAGCTCTCGGGCGCGCACAAAGCTTTCGTGGGCAGTTGGCGAACCGTGACCTTCTAATGAAAAGGCCGCTTGCCCGCGCACGGTAAGCAGGCTGACTTCACGCTCGATCTCATGCTCCACGTGGCGCAAACTGGCTAAGCCAAAATCGGCCATGCGCAGCGCTGTTCGGTTGGCGCTTACTTTTAGCGCTTCACGGGCAGCCAGCTCGAAGTAGCGCGCCCCGCGAGCGTAGTGGCCGCTGCGGCGCAGGTGGGTAGCAAAATCGCCCGGATGACGGCTAATCCAAACGGGGAACCGCTCTTCTATCAACGTGACGACTTGCTGATGTAACTGGACGCGCACGTCCCGTGGGCAGGATAGATAGGCGGCTTCCTGTAGCAATTGGTGGCTAAACTGAAACTCATGGTCACCACTCTCTTTATCGACTGGCTCCACGATCTCCAGCGCGCGCATGTGCTCGAGCGCTTGATTGAGTCGGCCTTTTTCCCAGCCGCTACACTCCAGCAAAAAATCCAAACGGAAGCGTTTACCCAGCACGGCGGCCACGTGGGCGATTTCCCGGTCGCCTTCCAATTGATCGATGCGGCTTGCCAATAGCCCTAACAGGCCTTTTGGCAGCTCATCAAATTGCACGCTGCGCCCTTCGCGGCGATCCATATCCAAACGACGGCAAATCTCCTGCATGTACAGCGGCACGCCATCACAGCGCTCAATAATTTGGTTACGCAACCGTGGGCTTAAATGAATGCGGTAACGTCGGGAAAGTTGAGACAAGAGCCGCGACGACTGCAGCGCATCCAGGTTGCCTAAACTAACTTGCTGATCCCAGTGCAGCTTCACCGGCAACTGCTCTCTGCCATGGTGACTGGCAACGAGCATAAAGGCGGTATTAATCGGTAAACGTGCCTGCAATCCGGCTAATACTTTGAATGAGGGTTCATCGAGCCACTGCAGATCATCGATCATTAGCACCAGCGTGTGGGTGGTCGCCTGGCGCTCGATGAGTCGGTGTAAGAGCATCACGACGAGTTCGACCGCTTCACCACTTTGGGCAAGCTGGGTAATCTCCTGCACTTCGTGAACGCCAAGCGCTTGCTCTAGCAAATGCTGTCGCTCGGGGATGAGCTGATCGAACCCAAGCGTTGCTTGAAGCTCGTGAATAGACTCAACGGTCAGCGATTGCTTGAGATACCAGCCCACCAGCGTTCGGGCGACGCCATAAGGATCTAACACCGAGAGGCGCGTAGTGGGTTGCCAGCAAATCGCCGCATCGCGGCTAAGCTCCAATTGGCGGAATCCAACCATCAACGCCGACTTTCCCATGCCCGATGCGCCACGTACCAATACGCTTTGACGCAAGCCAATACCCGCCCGCGCCAGCGCATCGCGCAGCGTTCTCAGCGATGTCTCCCGGCCAACCAAGCTGGGTGGCAGTGCATCCCGACCGCCTTCGTTCTCCCCCAGTACCAAAGCGCGCAAGCGCACGCGCCCATCGCTGGCAACCAAACGCGACACCAGCCGCGGCTGTAAATCCAACGCTGGTGGCATGTGCTGACTGGCTTCTTGGGAAATGACCAGCTCACTCCCTTCGGCAGCGCTCATCAACTCCAAGGAGATTTGGGTGACTTGGCCCAGAGGGTCTGCCAACTGGCGCTCGGGTAGATATACGACGCGGCCACTGTGCAAGCCAGCAGCGAGTTCAAAGTGCGGGGCATCCCCCTCACCGGACCAATGGCGCAGGCTCTCTTGAGGAAGCGCCTGTCGGCAATGCTCATAAAGCGCCACCAGCTCGGCTAATTGATGGGCGGGGCCATGAGTACCGAAACAGGCTAAACCCAAACCGCCTGTCGCGCCCGGCAACCAAAAACCGCCTAAATGATGGCACTGCTGCTCTAGCCAGCGCAGTAGCTCCAACTGCAGGGTCAAGCAGTGGCGAGTGGCTGCGCGATCTTGCCACTCCCCTTTTAAGTGCAGGCGTATCGCCATCACGGAGAGCTGGCGCAGCTCTATTTCGTCTTCACGCAGTGGCTTGCTGTCCGCGGCGAGGGCACGCGAAAAAGCGCCCTGCGGGCTCATCATGCGCGGGTCGTGGTGACCGTCCGACCAGAAGCTAGCTAACTGTAAAAAGCTCGGTTCGGGCTGCTGGCCCGAGAGGGCCAATAACTGCAAATAGCTATTGTACTGCTCGTGGGCGGCAGCCATCTGGTTCTGCTCGGCAAGCTGGCGAACCAAACGCTCATGGAAGGGGCCGTAGCCTGAGAAGCGACTCACCAACGTTTCTAAAATGGGGTCGGGTACATCGGTGTGAGCTTCGAGTACTTGCTCGGCAAAGCGAATGACGCGTTGACGCCACTCGTTCCGCACCTGGACCAACCAACGCTGAAATTCGCTACAGTTGGCTAACTGCAGCTCTTCAATCAAGTCGCCCTGGTAGCACCGCATCAAGGCTTCGAGCGTGTCTAAATCGCGCGGCCCTTCTAAAAGCTGCTGCAGCGTATGCAGGTCAACCTGCCAGTGGTTGGGAAGCTGGAAAGCAATCGTCTGGCGAGAGACGCTCAACACTTGATCGGCGCTATCCCCTAACGACTGACGCAAACAGTGGAGCGCATGGCGCAAGTTGGTTCTACCTGACGATAACCCTTGATCGGGCCATAGCAGCTCGGCTAATGCTGCCCGATTAACCGGCTGACGATGCAGCAAAAGATAAACGAGCAGCGCCTTCACTTTGTCGTAGCTAAAGTGGGTTAATACATCCTCACCCTGGGTAAGCGAAAAGTGGCCAAATAGAGTTAACTGGTCAGTCTCTCGGGCATCGCGCATGTTGAACATCCTGCCAGGCTAAGCGGCTTATGCTGGTACGCCGCTATGAAAACGAAAAGCCGTATCGGGCGAAATAATCAGTTCCGCTTCACGCGCAACAAAAAATGCGATTCGCTCATCGATCGAATCTGAAGTCTGTTGGCGCGCCAATAAGAGATAGTCCTCGAAATGACGGCCTTCTGACTTCACCAACGTGCGGTAAAACTTGGCCAGCTCTTCGTCCAAGTAAGGAATCAAACAGGCAAATCGTTCACAGCTGCGCGCCTCGATCAGCGCCCCGATAATCAGCACGTCGATTAGCCGCTCGGGATCATTGCTACGCAGGTGTCGCCTAAGCCCTTCAGCGTAACGTGAGGCGGTTAAATGCTGATAGGCAACCCCACGAGCCTCCATGAGCGCGACCACTTGCTCGAAGTGAAGCAGCTCTTCGCGGGCCAGTTGCGACATTTTACTGAGCAGTAGCGGTTGATCCACATAGCGATAGAGCAAACTCATGGCGGTGGAAGCCGCTTTTTTTTCGCATTGCGCATGGTCAATTAATAGAGTGGCAGGATTTTCCAGCGCCCACTGCAGCCATGCCTTAGGGGTTTCACAGGCTAAAAACTGATGCAAACTTTCTGGCAGCAAATCATCCGCTTTCAACGCATGACCCGCCGGTGATAGTTCGCTGGTTTGTAAAGTCCTGTCTTTTGAAGCACTAGGTTGTATCAACATAACACCATTACCGATCTTGTATTTCACTATTGTACAACATATAAGCGCGCAAGGCGCTTTGTCCCTGGTGTTTCTCCCTCTTGGCATCGACTTTTCGTCGATGACTAAAGACGTCATACGCTCAAAAATGCTCCACACACTTTATAGGCACGCCAGTAGTAGGAAGTTTTTAAGGTTATCAATTACGGCCTATGGTAACGCGCTGTAACGCCAATCACACCCAAACACGCCGAGTTTAAATTAGAATCCGGTAAAATATTTACTGGATTCTTGCTAACCAGTTTAAAAACGCGCTTTTTTGAGCCCTTTACGTCGCGGCGTCAACATAAAGTACAAGGTATGTCTCACCTTGCCAGCTTAACATTGTCGACAGTTTGCCGTAGAATCCCAGCCAACCAACCATATGCTGTTTGTCAAGCGTATGTCATATGTGATTGGCCCACTTCCCAACACTGCGCAGCCATCAGGATGCTTGTGTGTAAGCCGTCACCATAAAGTAAATGAGAACGTAGATGAGAGGGCCCCAACGTGCTTGAAGCTTACCGCCAACATGTCGAGGAACGTGCAGCTGAGGGCATCCCGCCCAAACCCCTGACCGCCGAACAAGTCGCCTCACTGGTTGAATTGCTTAAAACACCACCCGCTGGTGAAGAGGAGTTTATCCTCGATTTAATCACCAACCGCGTCCCTCCCGGTGTCGATGAAGCCGCCTATGTAAAAGCGGGTTTCCTTACCGCCATCGCTAAAGGTGAAGCCAGCTCTCCGCTCATCGATAAGGGGCATGCGGTCAAACTGCTCGGCACCATGCAGGGCGGCTACAACATTGTTTCCATGGTCGAACTTCTCGATAACGAAGAGCTTGCCCGTGAAGCTGGCGAGCAGCTCAAGCACACACTGCTAATGTTCGATGCCTTCCACGATGTCGAAAGCCGCGCCAAAAATGGCAACAGCGTAGCTAAAGAGGTCATTCAATCCTGGGCAGAAGCAGAGTGGTTCCTTTCTAAGCCCGCGCTGGCTGAAAAGATCACCCTTAGCGTATTTAAAGTACCTGGCGAAACCAATACGGATGACTTGTCGCCGGCGCCAGACGCTTGGTCGCGTCCTGACATTCCGCTGCACGCCAATGCCATGCTTAAAAATGAGCGTGATGGCATCGAGCCTGTGGTTCCCGGCACAACGGGTCCGCTCAAGCAGATCGAAGACGTGAAAGCGAAAGGCTTTCCGGTCGTTTACGTCGGCGACGTCGTCGGCACCGGCTCCTCACGCAAGTCAGCCACTAACTCGGTTCTGTGGTTCTTCGGCGACGATATCCCATACGCGCCCAACAAGCGCGCTGGCGGTTTCTGCTTCGGCAGCAAAATTGCACCTATCTTCTTCAACACCATGGAAGATTCCGGCGCTCTGCCGGTTGAGATGGACGTCACTAACCTGCACATGGGCGATGTCATCGACGTTTACCCTTATGAGGGTAAAGTGTGCAAGCACGATAGCGACGACGTCATCACTACGTTCGAACTCAAAACGCAGCTGATCCTGGATGAAGTGCGCGCGGGTGGCCGTATCCCGCTGATCATTGGTCGTGGCCTTACCGGTAAGGCACGCGAGTCGCTGGGTTTACCTGCCTCTGACGTTTTCCGCCTTCCTGATCAGCCTAAAGATACCGGTAAAGGCTTTACCCTAGCGCAGAAGATGGTCGGCAAAGCATGCGGCTTGGACGGCGTCCGTCCCGGCATGTACTGCGAGCCCAAAATGACCACCGTTGGGTCACAAGACACCACCGGCCCGATGACGCGCGATGAACTAAAAGACCTCGCTTGCCTTGGCTTCCAGGCCGACTTGGTAATGCAGTCATTCTGCCACACCGCGGCTTATCCGAAACCCGTAGATGTGGATACTCACCACACCCTGCCCGACTTCATCATGAACCGTGGCGGCGTTTCGCTGCGCCCGGGCGATGGCATTATTCACAGCTGGCTAAACCGCATGCTGCTGCCTGACACTGTGGGCACCGGCGGTGACTCGCACACCCGTTTCCCGCTCGGCATCTCGTTCCCTGCCGGTTCAGGCTTGGTCGCGTTTGCCGCGGCCACCGGCGTCATGCCGCTGGATATGCCCGAGTCGGTATTGGTTCGCTTCAAAGGCAAGCGCCAGCCAGGCGTAACGCTACGCGATTTGGTTCACGCCATTCCGCTTTATGCGATCAAGCAAGGCTTGCTGACCGTTGATAAGTCCAACAAGAAAAACGCCTTCTCGGGCCGCGTGTTGGAAATCGAAGGTCTTGAAGACTTAACTGTTGAGCAGGCTTTTGAACTTTCCGATGCCTCTGCCGAACGCTCGGCTGCTGGCTGTACGATTACCCTCTCCGAAGAGAGCGTAACCGAATACTTGAAGTCCAACATTACACTGCTGAAGTGGATGATGGGCAACGGTTACGGTGACGAGCGCACCATCAGCCGTCGTATTGAAGGGATGGAAGCCTGGTTGGCGAATCCTAGCCTAATGCGGGCCGACCAGGATGCCGAATATACCGAAGTAATCGAAATCGATCTGGCTGAAATTAAAGAGCCGGTTCTGTGTGCGCCGAATGACCCAGACGATGCACGCCTGTTATCGGATGTCGCCGGTGAAAAAATCGACGAAGTCTTTATCGGTTCATGCATGACCAACATCGGTCACTTCCGTGCAGCGGGCAAGTTGCTTGAGAAGCAGCCGGCCGGCAGTTTGAAAACACGGTTGTGGCTGGCACCACCGACGAAAATGGATCAACACCAGTTGACCGAAGAGGGCTACTACGGCATTTATGGCCGTGCAGGCGCTCGTATGGAGATGCCGGGTTGTTCACTGTGTATGGGTAACCAGGCCCGCGTTGCTGCCAAGAGCACCGTGGTGTCTACGTCTACACGGAACTTCCCGAACCGCCTGGGCGATGGTGCCAATGTGTACCTCGCCTCAGCGGAACTGGCGGCCGTTGCCGCGGTAGAAGGACGCCTACCCAGCGTTGAAGAGTACCAACGTTACATGGGTGAGTTTGACGCCATGGCGGGCGAGATTTATCGTTATATGAATTTTCACGAGATCGAGGAGTACCAAAAAATCGCCTCGAACGTGATTCCGGTCGCTCAAGAAGCTTAGTTGATACTTAGCCATTGAGGCCGCCCCATCGCCGATGCTCGCACCATCGCAGAAGATGTGATTTGTTGCATTTTCTGAGTCGATGACCGAACGCCCCGCCACTGTTTTACAGGGCGGGGCGTTTTTTATGCACTACCTTTCTAAACTGAGCGGCAATCCCAACGCGTTTAACCCTAGGAGCGAGTAATGACGAATTCGATCGATATAGTGACGCCCGATCTCTGCGATGCGCACCCAGAAGTGGCGGTGCTGGAACCCATGTTCGCCAATTATGGCGGGCGAGATGCCTTTTACGGCCCGATTCGCACCATCAAATGCTTTGAAGACAATTCCATGGTGAAGCAAGCCGTCGCCGAGCCTGGTAATGGTGCAGTGCTGGTGGTCGACGCAGGCGGTTCGCATCGTTGCGCCATGCTGGGTGATATGCTTGCTGAACAGGCCGTGGCCAATGGCTGGGCGGGGGTGGTGATGTATGGCTGCGTGCGCGATGTTGATATCCTGGCTGCCCTGCCCATCGGTGTTCAGGCCATCGGGAGCCACCCGCGACGAAGCGAAAAGCATGGCGAAGGACAACGCGATATCGCCGTCACCTTCGCCGGTGTCACGTTTCAACCAGACCAGTGGCTCTATGCAGATAACAACGGCATCCTGGTGGCCAAGCATGAGCTGCCGCTCTCCTGAGCTTTTCTTGGCTCACCCTAAAGCGAGGTAACGATCCGCTTGCCAGGCGTGGTGCTTGCTGCCACCCTGGTGATTCATTCTTACCGTTTAGTGACGATGCAGCCTTTGACCTACCTTGGCTCCGCCTTACTGCGCACGCTGCGCGATCATCTTCGCCCGCTGATCGCCTATCACCTGTTTTTTACGCTGCTTGCTTCCGCCCTGCTGCTACCCGCGATTACCTGGGTGATACGCGGACTACTTGCCCAACTAAACCGCACCGTGGTTACCAATGATGAGCTAATTGCCCTGCTGTTTAGCCCACTCGGGTTAGTGGGTATGTTGGTCGGGCTTGGCTTCTCGTTTTTGATTATTTATTGGCAACAGGCAGGGATGCTGCAAGTCGCGACTAGACCCCGCGACAACCACTATCGCTTAGCCCTGGAAGCACTTTGGCTCAGCACCCGCCGACTTCCCGCCCTAGCAGGCTTGGTCATTCTGCAGGTAGGTACGCACCTATTGCTGCTGGCGCCTTTCATGGCCGGGCTGGCTTGGTTATACGATTTCTGGCTTAGCGGAATCGACCCCTACTATTTACAGCGCGTGCGCCCTCCTTCGCTCTGGTATTTCATGGGCTGCGCCCTACCGCTGATTTTCGTTTGGGTATGGGCGGCAGCATGGCTCTACCTGCGCTGGCTGTTGGCACTACCGTTGGTGGCATTAGAAAACTGCAGCCCCTGGCGGGCATTGAAGCGAAGCGTGAGCCTAACGCGCGGCTGGCGGCGCTCGATTGGCGCGGCGGTACTGCTGCTGTTGGTCATTATTATCTGCTTGCCGCTACTGGTCACGCTGCTCTTCGATCGCCTATTTACGCCGCTACTGTGGTGGCTACCTGAGCACAACGCTGTCCTCATTCCGGCCATGTTGACGTACTTGGTGGGCTATGTGCTGATCACGCTGACCATTACCTTTTTGGGTATTGCGGCCAATGCGCTTCTTTCCGCCTGCTTATATATGCAGTTGGCGCACCGTGAAGATCGCCCAGCGTCTCCGCCTGAAGAAGCCAACGCTGGCAAATGGGCCTGGGCAGTAGAACTCAGCGTGCTTATTTTCGCGGGGCTTCAAGCGTGGTGGATACTTAACAGCTTTGAGATTCGCGATAATATCGCCGTGATCGCCCACCGGGGCAGCTCAATGGTCGCCCCTGAAAATACACTCGCGGCGTTAAATCAATCGCTGATCGATGGCGCCGATTACATTGAAATCGATGTGCGCTTAAGCAAGGACCAGCAGGTTATGCTCTACCATGACCGCAGCATGGCACGCCTAACAGGTAGCCAAGAGGATTTTGGTGAGTTAACCCGCGAACAGCTTAGCCAATACGATGTGGGCAGCTGGTTTGGGGATGCCTTTCAAGGCGAAGCGATTCCTGGCCTCGATCAGGCGCTCGAGCGTGTGCGAGGCAAGGCGGGATTAATGATTGATATTAAGCCATTACCCGGGCAGGAACAGGCACTCGCCAATGCGGTGATCGCCACTTTAAACGCCGAGAGCGACATACGCTATCGTTGCTGGGCTACCCAGCAAACCGCCTTCAATGGTTATACGGCCTGCGGCTTTCCCAATGCCTTGTTAGATATGCGCATGGCGACCATGTCGCCATTGCTGCTTGAGCATATCAATACGCAGGCGCCCGAGCTGCGGGTAACCTTGTTGGCACAACTGATTCTTCCCGGCACTCTGAATCGGCGTGGCTTTGACGCACTGGGCTTGCGCCATAACCGCATCACGGAGGGAGAAATCCGCCTAGCGCGGCTTTACGGATACGAAATACACGCGTGGACGGTGAATGACCGCGCCAGGATGTCGACGTTGATTGACCTGGGTGTCGATGCCATTATCACCGACTACCCAGATCGTTTAACCGCACTCATCCAAGACCGCCGCGCGTTGAGCGATGGTGCGCTGATGCTGGTAAAACTACGCAACTGGCTCCGTCAATAAAACCGATTAGTCACCCATCACCACGCCTTCACGCCGCGGGTCGGCACCGCCAAACAGAGAGCCATCGTTAAGCCGCATAATGGCCTGGAGGCCGCTGGTCAGCTCACGCTCGCTAACGGTATGCCCACGCTCGCGCAGCGCATCCATCGTTGCCTCAGGGAAACGGCCCTCCTCAACGTAGACATCGCCGCCCAGCGTAATGGCGTGCGGCAGATTCAGCGCTTCCTGAGCGCTCAACCCCCAGTCACGCAGCGCCACTAAAGTTCGGGCCGTGTAATGGATGATCGCTGCACCGCCCGGCGATCCCAGGCTGGCCACCAATTCTCCGCTTTCCTGATCAAAGACTAACGTCGGACTCATGCTGGAACGCGGGCGTTTACCAGGCTCTACGCGATTCGCCACCGGCTCACCGTCTACTTCAGGCGCAAAGGAGAAGTCTGTCAATTCATTATTGAGCAAGAAACCACCCGCTAATCCGGTTCCACCATCGGAGAGAATACGAGAGCCGAACGCCTGCTCAATCGTGGTGGTCATGGCCACCGCGTTGCCCTCATCATCCACGATACTGATATGGCTGGTGCCGTATTCAGGCTGCTCGGGCTGACTGGCCCAACTCACGGCTAGCTCGCCCGGATTACCCGGCTCGGCATTCTCGCCCATGCTCATTTCATCGATCAGCTCGCTGCGTTTCTCAAGGTAGTCAGGCGCTAACATCGATGACCAATCGCCCCCCGGTGCCTCGACAAAATCAGGATCGGCGATGTAGCGGCCACGGTCGGCAAACGCAAGTCGCGATGCTTCAAGAAACTGATGTAACCACCCGCTGCTTGAAGCGCCATTATCCAACGGGGCTTCAAGCAGCGGCTGTTGGTCAAGCATGCCCAAAATCTGCATGACAGTGAGGTGACCCGATGACGGGGGTGGGAATCCGCAAACTTCCCACTGCTGCCAGGGCGTGCACAGCGGTTCACGGTTCAGCGCCTCATAACCACTCAGATCTTCAACCGCCAAGGCCCCTGGCCGCTCAGGATGATTCTGAACTCGTTCAACGATATCTTCAGCCACGTCTCCTTCATAAAAGGCTGCGCTACCTTGAGCGGCTACGCGACGAAGCACCTCTGCCAAGGCCGGATTTTTTAGCGTTTCACCGACGGCAATAGGCTCCCCCTGCGCATCATAGTAAAACTGGCTAGCTAACCGGTCTTGGCGCAGGAACTCATCGTTGGCCAAGCTGGTATGCAAGCGGTTGCTGACGGCAAAGCCCTCTTCAGCCAACGTGATCGCCGGGGTAAACAGTTCCGCCCAAGCCAGCTCGCCCTGTTCCGCATGGGCTTTTTCAAGCATCCGCAGCGTGCCCGGCACACCGACTGAAAGACCGCTCACCACCGCTTGGTTAAACTCGAGCGGCTCACCATCTTGTAAAAATAGCTCGCTGCTAACCGCTTGCGGCGCGGTTTCACGACCGTCATAGGCGCGCACTTCGCCGCCATCGTAAGTCATCAGAAAAGCACCACCCCCGATGCCGCTCGACTGGGGTTCCACCAAGTTCAACACCATTTGCACCGCAATGGCGGCATCAATAGCATTACCACCCGCTTTTAACACCTGATAACCCGCATCCGTGGCAAGCGGATTGGCCGCAGCCACCGCAAACGACTCAGCGGACCAACCCGGCTTTTCTTCATAGCCAGACTCGCTTTCTGGCGAAATTGAGGGCGTTTCGTAGCTAAACCCCCAGCTATAAAGCGGTAATACCAGTAAGCCTGGCAATACAAACCTAATCCGTTTTGGGGACATCTTGGCGCTCTCCTGCGGCTAGTGAAACAACAAACGATCTATTAAAAACGACCTATCAAAAACGACCTATCAAACACGCTTTATCACAAAAAGGCCATGTACAGCGGGCAGGCTATCAATATGTGCAGCAGCCAGTACCAGCCACATCGCTATCTACCCAAGAGTAGCTTATAAAAACAGCAACGCCCGGCACAATGGCCGGGCGCAGGTGGCACGCTTGAAACAACCTACCTATTCGATCTTTTGCCCTGCAAGCATAAACCACGTTTCCAACACGGCATCGGGGTTGAGCGATACAGAGTCGATGCCCTGCTCCATCAGCCACTTGGCCAGATCGGGATGGTCTGAGGGCCCCTGACCACAAATGCCGACGTATTTACCCTTCGCCTTACAGGCTTGAATCGCCATGGCAAGGAGCTTTTTAACGGCGCCATTACGCTCATCGAACAGATGTGCCACGATACCCGAATCACGGTCTAACCCCAGCGTTAGCTGAGTTAGGTCATTGGAGCCAATGGAGAAACCGTCAAAGTATTCGAGGAACTCATCAGCCAGCAGCGCATTCGCGGGCAGCTCGCACATCATGATCACTTTTAGCCCCGTCGGGCCGCCCCGCTCCAAACCGTTCGCTGCGAGCAGTTCCACGACCTCACGCGCTTCATCGGTGGTACGGACGAAGGGCACCATGATTTCGATATTCTCGAAGCCCATCTCTTCGCGCACTCTTTTCAGCGCACGGCACTCGAGCTCAAAACAGGGCCGAAATGCTTCAGAGATATAGCGCGATGCACCGCGGAAACCCAACATCGGGTTCTCTTCCCCCGGCTCATAGAGCTTCCCGCCAATCAGGTTTTCGTATTCGTTGGACTTAAAGTCTGACAGACGCACGATCACACGCTGAGGATGGAACGCTGCTGCCAGCGTTGAAATGCCCTCCACCAGCTTATCGACGTAAAAGCTAACCGGGTCGGCATAGCCAGCCGTGCGTACATCGATCACCTGCTGCAAATCCACCGGCAGTGTAGCGTATTCCAGCAGCGCTTTAGGGTGCACGCCGATCATGCGGTTAATGATGAATTCCAGCCGCGCCAAACCCACGCCAGCATGGGGCAAGCTGGCAAAACCGAAGGCACGGTCAGGGTTGCCCACGTTCATCATGATCTTGAAAGGAATTTCCGGCATGGCATCGACACTGGAAACCTTGCAATCAAACTCGAGCAAGCCTTCGTAGACATTACCGGTATCGCCTTCCGCACACGACACCGTCACATCGATACCTTCCTGCAACTGCGTCGTCGCGTCGCCACACCCAACCACAGCGGGAATACCTAACTCACGGGCAATGATGGCGGCATGGCAGGTTCGCCCACCCCGATTAGTCACGATGGCGGAAGCACGCTTCATGATGGGCTCCCAATCCGGGTCCGTCATATCAGTGACGAGAATGTCGCCATCATGAATTTTGTCCATGTCATCTGGGCTCAGTACGACTTTGACTGTACCTCGGCCAATGCGCTGACCAATCGCTCGCCCGGTAATCAAGGTGCGACCTTTTTCACGCAGCTGGAAACGTTCGAGCTTGCCGCCCTCCTGCTGAGAGACCACCGTTTCAGGACGCGCCTGTACGATATATAACGCGCCATCGTCACCATCCAGCGCCCATTCAATATCCATCGGACGTTGGTAGTGCTGTTCGATCGTCATGGCCTGACGCGCCAGCTCCATGATTTGCTCATCGTCTAGGCAGAAACGGCCCCGATCCTGATGCGGCACGTCGACGGTCTCAACCGACTTGCCAGCACTCGTATCCTGGCCGTAAACCATCTTGATCAGCTTGGAGCCCAAGTTACGGCGCAGCACCGCCGGACGCCCTGCCGCCAAGGTCGGCTTATGGACGTAAAATTCGTCGGGGTTCACCGCGCCTTGCACGACGGTTTCACCCAACCCCCATGAGGCAGTAACAAAAACGGCATCTTTGAAACCGGACTCGGTATCCAGGGTAAACATGACGCCCGAGGCACCAATCTCGGAACGCACCATTTTCTGTACGCCGGCAGACAAAGCGACGTTTTCATGGGCGTAGCCGCGGTGCACGCGATAGGAAATAGCGCGGTCGTTGAACAGCGAGGCAAAGACTTCATGCACCGCACGCTTAATGTTGTCGAAACCTTCGATATTGAGAAAGGTTTCCTGCTGCCCAGCAAAGGAAGCATCGGGTAAATCCTCGGCGGTGGCCGAGCTACGCACCGCTACCTTCAACTGAGGGTGTAGCTCTTGCAACTGACCATAAGCATCGCGGAGGGCGGTTTCAAAGTTTGGCGGCAACGGCGTATCAATGATCCATTGGCGGATGTTACGGCCCGCCTCGGCAAGCGCTTTAACATCGTCTACATCCAGGCGTGCAAGCGTTGCATTGATGCGCTCGTTAAGCCCTTCGTGGGAGAGAAACTCGCGGTAGGCGTGAGCAGTAGTGGCAAAACCGCCAGGCACCGTTACGCCAGCGCCCGAAAGATTGGAGATCATTTCTCCTAGCGAGGCGTTTTTACCACCCACGCGTTCGACGTCTGACATACCCAACTGATCGAACCACAGAATGTACTCTTCCACGTAACCCCCTCGCTCAAAGATATCGACATGATCACTGGCAATGACCGTTAGAGCCAGGATCATGGATTATTCATGAAGACACCCTAGCACCGCGCTAATGTATTCGCCATTGGTCTAATAGCGAAGGACAGGGAGGATTTTTACAACATTCAGCGTTTTGAACACATTTGTGTAGTCAGCTCTGTGACGCCTAACTCACCACGCTTTATCGCCAGTTGCTCTAGCTGGCGTCTCAGCACACAATGGCGCCGTTAATTACCTGGGGATGTCACTATGAAACGTACGGCTTTTTTTATCTCTGATGGTACCGGGATCACGGCAGAAAGTTTGGGGCGCAGCCTGCTGGCCCAGTTCAGCGATGTCGAGATCGACATGCAGACCAAGCCTTATATCGATACATTGGAAAAAGCCCAGGCGCTAGCAGCGATCATCGAAGCAACCACTCACCGCGACGGGCAGCGTCCGATCATTATCGACACTATCGTCGATCAACAGATCCGTAACGTCATTCGCCAGGCGTCGGGGTTCAAAGTCGATATCTTTTCTACTTTTCTGGAGCCACTGGAACAGGAGCTCAATACTCACTCCTCCTACAGTGTGGGAAGAACACACTCGATCGGTAGCGATGATGTCTATATGGATCGTATCCACTCGGTGCATTTTGCACTTGATAACGATGACGGCGCGCGCACGCATCAATACGATAAAGCCGATATTATTCTAGTTGGCGTTTCACGCTGCGGTAAAACCCCCACCTCGCTCTATCTAGCACTTCAGTTTGGCATTCGCGCGGCGAACTATCCGCTAACGGAAGATGACTTAGACGAAGATGGCATGTTGAAGCTGCCCAAGGCGCTAGCGCCCCACCGTCAAAAGCTGTTTGGATTAACCATTGATGCGCGGCGTTTATCCGCGATACGCAATGAGCGTCGGCCGAATAGCCGTTACAGCTCCATCGACCAGTGCCTACAGGAAGTAGAACAGGCAGAGTCGCTGTACCGCACCATGCATATTCCCTTTATTGATGCGACGCGCTTTTCCGTGGAAGAAATATCAACACGGATGATTGCTGAGACGGGTTTAGCGAGGCGCTTTTCGCCCCGCTAATATTGAGTACGGCTACGTCACATTCCCTTGGGGGCAAATATGCCCGGCGCATTGCGCCAATAGCCTTTGTAGTCCATACCAAAACCGAACACGTAGCGGTCGGCGACTTCCAAGCTGCAGTAGTCGGCCTTTAATCCTGGGACGGCTTTACGGTTGTGCTGCTTGTCAACCAGCACGGCCGTGGTGACGCTGGCGGCCTGGGCTTCTTCGCAGTAGGCTAAAATCGCCGCCAGCGTAGCCCCTTCGTCCAAAATGTCGTCGACGATGACCACATGGCGCCCTGCCATGGGCACCTCAGGAGAAACCCGCCAAAACAGCTCACCGCCGCGTAGCTCATTGCGATAGCGGGTGGCGTGCAAATAATCCACCTCCAGCGGGAAGCCCAACCGGGTCAGCAGATGACCGGTAGTGATTAAACCGCCATTCATGACACAGTAAAAAACCGGCAGTTTGTCGCCTAAGTCACGTGTGATCGCTTCCGCCATACGATCAAGCGCTTTCTCTACTTCTTGCTGAGAGATAAGGCAATCGGCGTTATCCATCAATTCGCGCATTGAGTCCAGCGACTCTAATGCTTCTTTATCCAGCTTTGACATCTAAACTCCAGACGGGTTGAAAGCGTTAATCGCGGTAACAGGGATATTCACAACGTATTGGGTTTCGGCTTATCAGCCAGTGCTTCGAGTTTAGCGTGGGCACGCCGCCAGCGTCCCAGCGCACTTAAAGCGTCGAGATCAGGTCGTGCACGGCTGTAGCGGAGCTTGGCGGGGCGCTTCGTTTCGATACCTCGGCAGGCTTCGATGACCTCCAGCGCGGCGGCGCGATCATTACACACCAGCAGCATATCGCAGCCCGCCGCTAGCGCAGCCTGGGCACGCTGTTTGGGCCCGCCTGCTTCGTGGGCACCTGCCATGCTCAAATCATCCGAAAAAATGCAGCCTTTAAAGCCCAACGATTCACGCAGCATCCCCAGCCAGTGAGGGGAAAAGCCTGCCGGTCGGGAATCGAAAGCGCTGTAGATGACGTGTGCAGGCATTACCCCGTCTAATGCTGCTGCTAACTGGGTAAAGGGCACAAGATCGCGCTGTTTGATCACATCTAATGGGCGATCGTCCACTGGCAGCGCTACGTGAGAGTCTGCGGCGACACCGCCATGGCCGGGAAAATGTTTGCCTACCGCGGCCATACCCGCTTCGTGGAGCCCTTGAATAAAAGCGCCCCCCAGTTGCGCCACATGCTGGGGGTCACGGCTGAAGCTGCGGTCACCAATAACGCTCGAGACACCGCTCTCCACATCGAGCACCGGCGCAAAGCTCAAATCCAATCCGCATGCCGCCATTTCCATACCCAGTAGCCAGCCTGCATCTTTTGCCAGCACAAGGCCGTCATCCGGATTGGCGTGATACCACTCACCAATACGCGCCATGGCAGGCAAGCGCGTCATTCCCTCTTTAATGCGCTGCACGCGCCCGCCTTCTTGATCAACGGCAAGCAGTAAGTCCGCTCGTACCCGGCGAATATCGCTGCATAGTTTGCGAACTTGATAACCATTCTCGACATTGCGGGCAAATAAAATGACGCCCCCTACACTCGGTTCGCGCAGTAAACGCTTTTCTGCGGCCGTTAATGTTGGGCCTTCGAGGTCGAGCATGACCGGGCCTAGCGGTTGAGTCATCGTGAGAGGTCCATTTAAAAGGGGCGATGATTCTAGACGATCGTCTAGCGGAGTCCAAACTGATCAGTCAAACGATTGACGACCGCCGTGCAAACAAACGGGAGTGCCTGGCAGCGCTAATGAAAAGATATACAGCAAATCATTGGTGCGTAAACGAATGCAGCCATGAGAAGCTGCAACGCCCATAGGCTGGTCAGCGGGTGTGCCGTGCAGATAAATATAACGCCGCTGGGAGTCTACCTGACCACCGCGGTTAACGCCTTTTTCTAACCCACACAGCCACAGGATGCGTGTCAAAATCCAGTCACGCTCGGGATGCGCCTTCGCGAGCGCAGGAGAAAACTCCTCGCCGGTCCAGCGACGGCCACGAAATACCGCATTGTCTGGCGCCCCCTCGCCAATCGCCGCCCTAATATAGTGCCAGCCATGGGGGGTTTTACCGCTACCGTTACGCTCACCAACACCGGCAACACCTGAGGATATGTCACACTCATGCAGCACTTTTGGCCCTCGCCAGCAGCGTAACCGCTGTTGAGTCGTATCGATTTCTAACCAAATGTTCTCTATAGGAGGTAGCTCAGCGAGCCTGGGCGTTCGCATATTTTCCTTCTTCAAGCGCTGAAGGCAACGGTGCATTCATGGCAGCAACGACGACCGGGCGCAAGCGTCGAACCAAATCGCGCACGGTCACTTGCTCGTGATAATCCTTTTCGGCGATATCGCGAAGCGCATCGAGCCCTGAAAGCGTAAAAATCACAGTGCCGAGCATAAAGTGTAGTCGCCAAAAGCGCTCTGCGTCAGGCAAGTCGGGCGTGGCTTGTCGCACTAGCTCAGTGAAGCGCGTGAACACATCCCCATACTCCTGCTGGATATGACGCCGAAGATGGCCCTGGGCCTGGCTATAGGCAAGCCCTAGCAAGCGCATGAACACCTTTAAGCTATTGCGCTCTGCTGGCACCGCCAGCACGGTATTCGCCATTGTTTCGAGCAGCAATTCAAGCGGAATGACACCCCCGGCATGCTGGGCTTCCAGCTCATCGAGTGCCGTGTGAAAGCGCTGAGTGAAGGGATCCAGATAGCGTGAAAAAACAGCCTGGATCAAGGCTTTTTTCGAACCGAAATGGTAATTCACAGCGGCTAAATTGACCCGCGCTTTGCTAGTGATGTTGCGCAGCGAGGTTTCAGCAAAACCACGCTCTGCAAACAGCACTTCCGCAGTGTCGAGTATTCGAGTTACCGTATCAGATTGAGCCATGCTGCTCTCCGGGGAAACGGATGTTTTAAACATCGCAAAATACTATGCCATAACGCAGGTAGGCTCAACGCTTGATTTTCTGATGAAATGTGGCTGTCTAAATAAGTAGAAACTTAGTTTAAAACGATTATCAAAATTTGGCTGAGTTGATGACCAGGGATTGACAAGCCATATACTGGACAGAGGAACATACTGTATACTTAACCACTTATCGATTAAGTCGTCATTTAAACAGTCACCGTCTATTCACTATTTTTTGGAGTCTGGTATGTCGCGTCCGCTAACCGCTCGCCAACAGCACGTTTTTGATTTTATCGTTAAAACCATGGGCGAATTTGGCTACCCTCCGACCCGCGCTGAAATTGCTAAAGCGTTGGGTTTCCGTTCACCCAACGCAGCAGAAGAGCACCTACGCGCCCTCGAGCGCAAAGGCGTAATTCGCATCATCCGTAATACTTCGCGCGGCATTCGACTGCCCAACCAAGAGCCCCAAGAGGTAATCGACAACTCACTGATTACATCACCCACTGCCACGCTTGACCCAGCGCCAACGGGGCTACCGGTGATTGGAGAGGTCGCCGCGGGGAGCCCGATCTTGGCCGCCGAGCATATCGACCGCTACTGCCCTCTCCCCGCCGAATACTTCACGCCCAAGGCGGATTACCTGCTGCGCGTGCGCGGGCTATCGATGAAGGACATTGGCATCTTGGAAGGAGATTTACTGGCAGTTCACCGCACCGAGCGAGTGCGCGATGGTCAAATCGTCGTCGCACGGCTGGACGATGAAGTGACCGTCAAACGCTTCAAGCGTCAAGGGCATCAGGTCACGCTATTCGCGGAAAATTCGGACTTTGCGCCCATTGAGATCGACCTGCGCTCACAGTCTTTGGACATCGAAGGTGTCGGCGTAGGGGTCATTCGCGGGGGTAATGGTCAAGCGCTTGGCTAATGGACGCTCGCAAAGGTCGCTACTGCTTATCGATATAGCGGTGGTCATTAAACGTGGCCACCCAATCTGGGTGATAGACCATCAGAATACTCAGCAGCATGCCGGTGATAAAGGCCTCGGAAGGCATCAATAGAGGCAAGAACCGAGCATACTCTTGGGCTAGGTAAATAGCGTCAGGATCGGTGCCGGCAACAGTGATGAGCAGCACGGTTGATAGCCCCGCCACCAGCGTTGCCAATGCCGCGCCAAAAAAACCGCAGGCAAATAGAAACACCATAAGATTATCCGGCAGGCGGCGATCTACCAGCCGCCAAACCGTGCCCGTAACGGCCGCCGGAATGATCCCCGTCACCAGCACGTTCGGCCCCAGCAGCATCCACTCATTGCGGCCAATAACCACCATTGCCACATTGATAAGGACATTGCTGATCAACGCTAATGGCGCTTTAAACACCAGCGTCATCAATACCGTAAAGACCAGATGTAACGTTAGCCAGTCTACCGCCTGAGCGCGTAGCTGCCACATCAGTACCACGGCCAGCGTTGCGCCCAGCCACCGGTGCTGAAGCGCCGTATCGTCGATCAGCTCTTGCCAAGGCCGCCCCCAAAGCGCCCACACTACGACGCTTAGCGAGAGTAGCGAGGCGAGTATCAGCGCCCAGGGCGCCAATACATTTTGCGCAAATGACATAGCGGCCTCTCATCTTATCGGACGTTAACTAAACACGACGGTTTTGTTGCCGTGCACCAGGACACGGTCCTCTAGATGCCAGCGTAACCCCCGAGCGAGCACGGACTTTTCCACGTCACGGCCAAAACGAACTAAATCAGTCGGCGTGTGGCAGTGGCTCACACGATGGATATCCTGTTCGATGATCGGGCCCGCATCGAGCTCTTCCGTCACATAGTGGCACGTCGCGCCAATCAGCTTAACCCCACGCTGGTAAGCCTGATGGTAGGGTTTAGCGCCCGCAAAGGAGGGTAGAAAACTATGATGAATATTAATCACTCGGCCGGCATAGCGCGCGCACAAGTCAGGCGGAAGAATTTGCATATAACGCGCCAGCACGACGCAATCCGCCCGGGCGCTATCGATTTCGGCTTGTACCTTGGCAAACGAGGCCTGCTTGTTACCGGCGTCCACGGGCACATGCTGGTAAGGAATGCCGTACCACTCTACCAATGAACGCATATCGTCATGGTTGGAAATGACGCTAACGATATCGCAATCCAACTCCCCCGCCTGCCAGCGATACAGCAAATCTACCAAGCAGTGGGACTCGCGGGATACCATCAAAACCACACGGCGACGCTGCTGCGTATCCACCAACGACCACTGCATATCGAACTCATTGGCCACCGGTTCGAAGGCGGCACGCAGTGCCTCTACCGACATACCCACCGAATCCGCCAGAATTTCGTAACGCATAAAAAAACAGCCTGTTTCTAAATCGGAGTGCTGGCTGGCTTCGGTGATAGACCCGTTCTGTTGAGCAATAAAACTCGATACCCGGGCCACAATACCTACCCGATCAGGGCAGGACACAACTAAACGGTAATAATGGGACATATGCGCGACTCTTGACCTACTTCGAAGGTATTTATGACAACCAATGGCTTGGTCTGCATAGTGTATCGGAAGGACGAGGATCATTGTTAGCCGACCCCGCCTTACCGTATAGTTAAGTCACTACTTTTTAGGCTTTTCATAACTGATGCACTCTACACGCGTTCAAATTCGTCCCCGTCGTCGTCCACCGCTGCGCATGTTGCCGCTGGGGGGCTGCGGTGAGATTGGTATGAATCTAACGCTCTATGGCTATGACGATCATTGGATTGCCGTCGATTGCGGCATGATGATTCGACAAGATCTTCCTAACTCACCGCTGCAAGTGCCTAACCTCGATACACCAAAGGCACTTGGCATCGTGCCCAAAGCACTCTTTATTACCCACGGACATGAAGACCACATTGGCGCCGTTGCTTGGCTGTGGCCGATGTGGAACTGCCCTATTTACGCCACCCCATTAGCGGCGGGACTGTTACGACTCAAATTCGCGGAACATCAGCTGAGCAGTGCAGCGATTCATGTCATCGAACCAGGCGAAGCACTTGAAAGCGGGCCGTTTACGCTGCGCTATTTGCCGCTGACGCATTCGATACCCGAAAGCTGTGCCATTCTCTTGATGGCCGGCGGCTACCGTGTGTTGCATACCGGTGACTGGAAACTCGATCCTGAACCACTGATTGGTACACCGGTAAGCGCGGCGCAGTTTAGAGCCCTTGCCCCGGTCGATTTAGTGGTGGGCGATTCCACCAACGCGCCTATGCCAGGCCATTCCGGCAGTGAAGGCGATGTGGCGAAAGCGCTGGTCAAAACGCTTAGCCATTGCCAGGGCCGTGTCGTTGTTTCATGTTTTGCCAGCAACCTTGCACGGGTATTGGCGATTGGCCGCGCCGCGCATCAATGTGGCCGACGCATTAGTTTGATGGGCCGCTCAATGGAGCGAATGGTGAGCGTGGCGCGCGGGCTTGGCTATATGGATGACCTACCGCCGCTGGTACCCAACCATGACCTCGGCTATTTGCCCCCGGGTGAAGTGGTGATCATCGCGACGGGCAGCCAAGGGGAGCCCCGGGCCGCACTACAGCGCCTTGCACAAGGTCGGCACCCCTTCGTGGATTTGCAGCCAGGCGATAACGTTATTTTTTCAGCCAAAGCCATTCCGGGCAACGAGCGCCCCATTGAACAGCTCAAGAAGCGCTTTACACAGCTAGGGGTGCAGATTTACGACGAAATCAATCATCCCGAGCTGCATGCGACAGGGCATCCTGCGCAGGATGAGCTGGTGAAACTCTATCAGTGGATCAAACCCGCTCACTTGATTCCCGTCCACGGCGAAGCGCGGCATCAGCAGTCACATCAGGCCATTGCCAGCCAATTAGGCATTAGGGCGCCTATCACGCCCGTTAACGGCGATTTAATTAGTTTCGATAACCAAGGGCTGCGTTGCGAGGCACGCTACCCTCAGCCCCCCTGCATCGTCAGCCAAAACAGCGTGGTGCCTCATCCAGGGTTAGACGTCAAAGATGCCGGCACGGCACGGCGCGGTAGTTTATACCTCGCCCTGCCGGTGACCGCGACCGATACCGGGTGGGCGCGCATTGGCCGATTAATGTTGGATGCCACAGGCGCAAGCCCGCTAGACGAGGATAGCTTTAGCGATTGGCTGGATGAGCAGCTCGAAGAAATTGCGGCTGACACACTGGCAGACCTGCGCCACGCCCTGCAGCCGCGCCTGGTACATTGGCTGGCAGAGCATATGCAGCATCTGCCTGATGTACACCTGCAAATTATGGCCGCCGAAATGCCCGAGACCATTAGCCTGGACAATACCGCCCATCGCTAGGACGGCTACCTTATTGCCAAAACAAAACGCAGTGACGCTGGAACTCAATCCCAGCGCGCTGCGTCCTGCTGGTCGGAGTGACGCTCTTTGACCCAATACTCGCCTTGAGTCGAGTGCTCTTTCTTCCAGAATGGCGCCTGGGTCTTTAAAAAGTCCATAATAAAATCACACGCCTCGAACGCCTCTCGGCGGTGGGCGCTGGCCACCAGCACGCGAACGATGGGATCCCCAGGCGCCAAGTAACCCACACGATGAATGATCCGCACTGCCTGTAGCGACCAGCGCTGCCAAGCCTGCTCACCGATCGCCGTTAGGGAGCGCTCGGTCATCCCCGGGTAATGCTCTAATGTTAGCCCGGTGACATCGGGCGTTTCATTGAAATCACGCACCAACCCGGTAAAACTCACCACCGCGCCAATATCGCTACGCCCGTTTAAGGCCTCGCTATAGCCATAGTCCATTGAAAAAGGCGCTGCTTGAACCGCCACGTTAATGTCCAACATTAACCCCCTGTTACGGGTGGGAAAAAAGCCACTTCGTCATCATCGGTCACTAATGCGTCGTCGTTTGCCATCACTTGATTAATTGCACATAACGTACGCTGATCAGTAAGTAGCTTAAAGCGGTCATCGCGCTCAGCAAGCGCGGCTTTTAAACCGCCAATATCGCGACTGGCGAGCTGATCCAGCCCCACGGTCGCTTCGCTTTCGCCTACCCGCTCACGCAGTTCGGCCAGGAATTTCACCCGCACGCAGGGCGAAGAACAACGCTCTCCCAAGCTGACTTCCCCTGACATGCCATCACCGGTCACGATAGGCGATGGCATGTTCTGACGCTGATAATCCCCCCGTTGGCCGCCCTGCTTGCTATCGAGCTGGATCGCTTCGATGCGCATGCCTTTATCGACCGCTTTACACATATCGTAAAGGGTCAAGCAGGCGACTGAAACGGCCGTTAGCGCCTCCATCTCGACACCCGTGCGGCCATTTAAACGGCATAGCGACGTCACATGAACACAGCACGCCGCCATGTCGATCTCGAACTCAACCGATACTTTTGATAACGCCAACGCATGGCAGAGTGGAATGAGTTCATGGGTGCGTTTTGCTGCCTGAATACCCGCAATGCGAGCGGTGGCCAGAACATCGCCTTTGGGCAACCCGCCTTCGCTGAGCAGCGTCAACGTTTCAGGCAACATCACAATACGACCCGAGGCGACGGCTTCGCGGCTCGTTTCCTGCTTATCGCCAACATCGACCATGTTGGCTTCGCCCCGAGTGTTGAGGTGGGTTAGATGCATGTTGGTCACCTTTCCTTATTTGAAGCCACAGTGTGTGAAGGCACAGCATTTGGCACGATGGTTTCTTTTTTAGCGTTTACCCAGGCCACTATCCAGCGCGAAATGGCGGCGCTGTCATCGAGATCTAACTGGGCTACGTTGCCTAACGCGATTGGCGACGGCGCGCTCAGCGCGACTGCCTCGACCCAAGGGCCGGTTAAAATGGCCGAATCGCCCACCCCGTCGCGATAAAGCACCAGCTTAGGGAACGGCCAAGCCTTGAAGCCTTCGACAATGACCAAATCAGGGTGGTGAGGCACCATCATGGTTATCAGCTCGGCTAAATCAGGCTCTTGCTGGTCAGGCGTTTCTTGCATGAGCGCAAAACGTTGACGGGAAGCGACTAAAACAGGGGCCGCCCCCGCCGTGCGCAACTTATAGCTATCCTTGCCAGGCTGGTCGACGTCAAACGCGTGGTGCGCGTGCTTGATGACCGCCACTTTCAAGCCATATGCCGCTAATTGGGGCAGCAGCTTCTCTAACAGCGTCGTTTTGCCGGTACCGCTCCAGGCAGCAATCCCCAACACGGGAAAGGAAGCCGTTAGTTCGTTTTCCATACTGGCAACACTCCTACTTACCATGTCCAAGGCGCACACTGCCTGATACGTAAGACGTTACTCGCCCTCTTGCTCGCGGGGTAGTAACCAGTTCAACGCAATGCCTACCAATGCGGCTAGGCTAACGCCTTGCAGCGTAAATTGGCCACCCCCAAACTGCATACCGCCAATACCAAACACCAGTATGAGCGAGACCACGACTAAGTTGCGGGGCGCGGTCAACGATTGGCCAGCGCGCACGAGCGTATTCATACCGACCACCGCAATAGAGCCAAACAACAATGTCATGATGCCGCCCATCACCGGGCCGGGGATGGTCTGCAGCAACGCCCCAAGCTTTGACACGAAGCCCAGCACAATGGCCAGAATGGCAGCCACGATCATGTAGGTGGGGTTAAACGCGCGGGTCAGCGTAACGGCGCCCGTCACTTCCGAGTAGGTAGTGTTCGGCGGCCCGCCGAACAGCGCCGCCACGCTGGTCGCCAAGCCATCGCCTAGCAGCGTGCGATGTAAACCAGGCTTTTCCAGGTAGTTCTTACGTGTCACCGAACCGATCGCCACCATATCCCCAATGTGTTCCACCGCCGGCGCGATAGCGACCGGAATCATAAACAGGATAGCCGCCCAATGAAAACTGGGCGCGGTAAAACTGGGCACCGAGAGCCAAGCCGCTTCGCGTACCGGCGTAAAATCCACCAAGCCCATTAATAACGCCAAACAGTAACCGGTAATGATGCCGCCCATAATAGGCACTAGGCGAAGCAAGCCGCGGCCAAACACAGCCAGCAACAGTGTTACCAGCAAACTGGCCATGGAGAGGAAAATGGCCGGGCCATAACCGATGTTGTCACTGGTTTCACCGGTCGCCATACTGACCGCCACTGGCGCCAACGCCAAACCAATGACCATGATCACCGGCCCGACCACGACGGCCGGGAGCAACCGGTGCAGCCAAGCGGTACCTTTCAAACGCACCGCTTGTGAAATTGCCACGTACACAAGCCCAGACGCCATCAACCCTCCCATGGTAGCCGGCACCCCAAAGCTTGCGACCGACCCCTGAATAGGCGCAATAAAGGCAAACGACGAGGCCAAAAACACAGGCACACTCTGCTTGGTCACGGCATGAAATATCAACGTGCCCGCCCCGGCAGTAAACAGCGCGACACTCGGGTCAAGCCCTGTCAAAAGGGGTACTAATACCAAGGCCCCAAAAGCGACAAAGAGCATTTGTGCACCGGTTAACAAGACTTTAGGCCACGACTCAGCCTGGCTGGCAGCATCACGCATTAGAATATTCCCAGTAGTTGTTAGAGGGGGGTTAGACAAAAAAATGCCCCCGACGCAAAGCGTAAGGGGCAGTATTGTGCAGAGTGCCTAGCGCGTTCCGAAAATCTTATCGCCAGCGTCACCTAAGCCGGGGACGATATAGCCATTTTCATCGAGCCGATCATCGACAGAAGCGGTGTAAATTTCGATATCGGGATAGGCATCCTGCACCCGTTTAATACCCTCCGGGGCAGCCACGAGCACAATCACTTTCATATGTTCACAGCCACGCTCACGAAGCATGTCCAACGTCGCCACCATCGAGCCGCCCGTGGCCAGCATTGGGTCGATGACGATGGCCATTCGCTCTTCAATATCATTGGCGAATTTGGCGAAATACGGCACTGGCTGCAGCGTCTTTTCATCGCGGTAAAGGCCGACCACACTGACGCGAGCGCTGGGAATCAAGTCGGTTACCCCTTCTAACATGCCCAGGCCTGCACGCAGAATCGGTACGACGGTCACTTTTTTACCCTTGAGCCGACGTGTCGCAATCGGCTCGCCGTTCCATCCCTGAATTTCGTGATCTTCAAGCTCAAGACCTTTGGTTGCTTCGTAGGTCAATAGCTTAGCGACCTCTCCTGCCAGCTCACGAAAGCTCTTGGTGCTCAGATCGACTTCGCGCATCAGTCCCAGCTTATGTTGAACAAGCGGATGGTTAATGGCGTAAACACTCATGGGACTTCCTCACTGCGGGGGGATTCAAAATGGCAACCTGGATGTATCGCTAGGCGCAAAATTGCGCACATTCTACCCGCAACCGCTTATGAGGTTAAGGGGTTTCCGGTAATTGCCACTCAATGGGGGTTCGCCCCTGGGATGCTAAAAACTGATTCGCTTGGGAAAAATGGCGAGTACCAAAAAATCCCCGGTGTGCGGAGAGCGGTGAAGGGTGCGGGGCTTCCAGCACCAAGTGGCGCTGCTGGTCGATCAATGCCTTCTTCTGGCGTGCATGACTCCCCCATAAAAGAAACACGCTGGGCGAGGCATGCTGGCTAATGGTGGCAATGGCACGGTCAGTGAACGCCTCCCACCCTTTACCGCGATGAGAACCGGCGTTGCCCTGCTCCACGGTTAGCGAGGTGTTTAACATCAGCACCCCCTGCTTTGCCCAGCTTTCCAAATGGCCATGCTTAACCGGCTTGAAGCCCACATCGCTAGCCAGCTCTTTATACATATTGGCCAGCGACGGCGGTATTGGCACCCCAGGTTGTACAGAAAAGGCCAAGCCATGTGCCTGGTTGGGACCGTGATAAGGGTCTTGACCCAAGATGACGACTTTCACTTCGTTGAGAGGAGTCAACTCAAAGGCGCGAAACCAGTGCGACGAGTGGGGGTAAATGACTTTTTTAGCGGCCTTCTGCTGGGCCAAAAACTCCTTTAGCGACAGCATGTAGTCAGCGTTAAATTCATCGCCCAACCACTGACTCCAATCATTAGGAAGTGGGTTAGCCATCATTACCTCTTCATTTGATCGACGAGTGGCTCAACGTAGGCAACGCCCATATCCCAAGGGAACTGAATCCAGCACTGCTGGGCTACTTCCGTTAGGTATTGATCGACCAACGGACGGCCATCCGGCTTGGCGTAGATCGTGACAAAGTGGGCCTTAGGCAACATTTTGCGCACCGCGCGCGCGGTTTTGCCGGTATCCACCAAGTCATCGACTAACAGCCAGCCGTCACCGTCATGATCGACCCCTTTCATTATATCCAGTCCGCCTTGATCCATATGATCGTAGCTTTTGATACACACCGTATCAATCAGGCGGATATTAAGCTCCCGCGCTATGAGTGCGGCGGGGATTAAACCGCCGCGGGTAATCGCCACGATGCCTTTAAAATCACGCTCGATCATCTGATGGCAAAGCGTGCGCACATCACGGTGAAGTTGATCCCAGGAGACAGTAAAGTGCTGGTGATAACGGTCGCTGCTCATGGGAATTACTCGTCTTCGTTGAATGAACAAACAGCAAATACGCTGTAACCCGCATCGCGAATTTTCTGTGACCCACCCAGCTCGGGGAGATCAATAATCGTGGCCGTTTCCACTACCTGGCCACCGCTGCGCTGAATAAGGTTAGCCGCTGCCAGCATGGTGCCGCCGGTGGCGATCAAATCATCCATTAGCAGGATACGGTCATCTTTCTGGAAAGCATCCGAGTGCAGCTCTACCTCCGAATGCCCGTACTCCAAGGTATAAGTCTCGCTAATGGTTTTAAACGGCAGCTTGCCTTTCTTACGCACCGGCACAAAGCTACATCCCAACTCGTAAGCCAGCGGTGCGCCAATAATGAAACCACGGGCATCGATAGCCGCGATAGCATCCAGGTTCATTTCCTGATAGCGGTGCACGAAGCTATCGATTAGCTTGCGAAAGGCAGCGCTATTTTGCAGCAAAGGGGTGATATCACGAAAATTCACGCCTTTCTCGGGCCAGTCAGGAACCGTGCGAATAACGGACTTAATGTAGTCGCCGTAAATGCTCATCGCGTCTCTCATTGGGTAGTAAATTTAAGTAGTAAGTGCGCAAAGGCCGCTCAAACCAGGAAGAGGTACCTTGCCGCAAACAGCAGCGCCAAAATGATGACGGCCGGATTCAGGTCGCTAAATCTTCCCGATAGCGTTTTGATCGCGACATAGCTAATAAAGCCGAGCGCAATTCCTTCAGCTATCGAGAACGTCAGCGGCATCGCCAGCGCAGCAATCAGAACAGGTGCTGCGTCGGTGGGATCTTCCCAATTGGCATGGGCCAAACTGCCTGCCATCAATACCGCCACATAGAGCAGCGCGCCCGCGGTCGCGTAGGCCGGAATCGAGCCTGCCAGCGGTGCAAAAAACAAGCTGACCAGGAAAAGAATCCCCACGACCACGGCCGTCAAGCCGGTGCGCCCGCCTGAGGCAATGCCTGCGGTTGATTCAATATAGCTAGTGGTCGTGGAAGTACCCAAGGCGGCACCGGCCATTGACGCGGTGCTGTCTGCCATCATGGCGCGACCCAAGCGCGGCAGTTTGCCATCTTTATCCAACAACTTGCCCCGGTGAGCAACGCCGACCAGTGTGCCTGAGGTATCGAATAGGTCTACGAACAGGAACGCAAAAATGACGCTAAGCATCGCAACGTCTAATGCGCCCATTAAATCCATGGCCATAAACGTAGGCGCAATCGACGGTGGCATCGACATCAAACCGCCATACTCATTATGGCCCAATACCATGGCAATGACCGTCACACCCAAGATACCGATCATTACCGCACCGGTTACGCGCAAGTAAGAAAGCGCGGTAATCACGAAAAAGCCCAACAGCGCGTAAATGGCTGGGGGTTGAGAAAGATCACCGAGTGAAACGTAGGTAGCGGGGTTAGCGACCACGATACCGGCGTTTTTCAACGCGATCATTGCCAAGAAAAGGCCAATACCAGCAGCGATCCCTAGCCGCAGCGTCATGGGGATAGAGTTAATAATCCACTCGCGAATCTTAAAGATACTCAGCAAGAAGAACGTTAGGCCCGAGAAGAACACAGCCCCTAATGCGGCTTCCCATGTGTATCCCATTCCTAACACAACGCCGTAAGTGAAGAAGGCATTCAAGCCCATACCGGGTGCCTGGGCAATCGGATAGTTGGCCCATAACCCCATCACGAAACAGCCGATCGCAGCCGCGACACAGGTCGCCACGAATACCGCGCCGTAATCCATACCCGCTTCAGACAAGATGCTCGGGTTAACAAAAATAATGTAGGCCATCGTCAGGAAGGTGGTAATCCCGGCGATCACTTCGGTTTTTACATTGGTTTTCTGCTCGGTGAGCTTGAAGTAGTTATCCAGACGTTTCATGAATTTTATTATCCTTAGCGATAACGGCGCACGAGTATGCGTTCTGGTGCTGAGAAAAGCCGCACATAGTACCGAAACGCTCACTGTGATGCGAGCGCCTCAGCTTGGCGACCAAGGGAAACGGAATGCGTCCCGTCGCTGAATACCAAGCAATCTTTAGGCCAGAAACTAACCGATCGGTCAACCCAAAAGGCGATGACGCTAACGGTTATCGTTGATCTACCCCCGTTTTTGCGAAAGCACGCGCTCTACTGTCTCTACGATCACCTGGGTTTGCGGATCGATTTCAATGTTCACATAGTCGCCAGGTGCACGGTCTTGGAGCGTGGTACGTGTCAGCGTCTCAGGGATTAAGTTGACGCTAAACTCAACGCCGCCGCTATCCGCTTGCCGCACGTCTCCAATGGTCAAGCTAATCCCATCCACTCCGATATAGCCTTTTTCAAACACGAATCGACCTAATCGTTCTGGCAAGGAAAACCACAGTCGACGGTTGTTAGGCGCTTCTTCTATGGCCACGACTTCTGCCATGGAAATGATGTGCCCAGACATGGAGTGCCCGCCAATCTCATCACCAAAGCGCGCCGCACGCTCTATATTGACGCATTGCCCTGGCACGATTGCACCAAGATTAGTCAATCTTAGCGTTTCACGCATCAAGTCAAAACTAACGCTATCCCCCTCGATAGCGGTGACCGTCAAGCAGACGCCGTTATGGGCAACGGAAGCTCCCAACGCCAGCCCCTCACGCATCTCGGGCGGCATTTCAACCACATGCACCCGAAAGTCATCCAGCTCACGCACGGCGACGACTTTAGCAACCCCTTGCACAATGCCAGTAAACATTTGGCTCATTCTCCTCATTGATAAAAGCTAAGTGCGTTAAACGCTGGTCAATAACATTGCTCTTCGAACCAGACCAACCGACTCCTGGCGCTTGATGCGCGCGCTCATCGGTGGCCCCATGGCGGATAGGCATCCGCCATGCAAGCGTTGTCTGTCTATTCTACGTGACGGGTAAATACGTCGTCTCACTCAGCATGGCTTTTATAATGTCGATGACGCTTTTGCAGGCGCCGCATTAGCACTAAACACTCAAAAAAACACAAACAGTAGAAAAAAGGCTATTTTACCCACTTAAACCATAAAATCAGACCCTTATAATTGACAAAATAGTGGTGTGTCTCTAAGCTTTTGCCGCAAATTTAATGACGCCGATTTGTACCCAGATTGCGGGCGTCCACCGAGTCATCGACCCGGCGAAGTGCAGCTAAACGGGTGTGTCCAGCGTTGATGGCCGCCCAATAGGGTGGCCTTTTTTGTTTCTCATTCGATGCGGGCCCACCCTATACTGACCCGCCCAATGCTTGCACTCCGCACGCCGTCTTCGGCCTACCGTTAAGGCAGACGCTATGATTGAACTTAACAACGTCAGTAAAACCTACTATACCAACGCCAAGGGCAGCGGCTCGAATGCCATTCATGCACTGAAAGACGCCAATCTCATCGTTCCCAAAGGGACGATTCATGGCGTCATTGGCTTGTCTGGTGCGGGTAAGTCGACCCTCATTCGCTGCGTCAATCTCTTAGAGCGCCCCACCAGCGGCAGCGTTACAGTAGATGGCCAAGAGATGACCCGGCTCAGCAATGCCGCGCTCAATCGGGCGCGCCATCGCATCGGGATGATTTTTCAGCACTTTAATTTGCTAACCACGCGAACGGTATTCGATAACGTTGCCCTACCGCTTGAGCTCATGGGGCAAAAACGCCATACCGTTCGCGATCGCGTCATTCCGTTATTGGAAATGGTCGGCTTGGCAGACAAAGCCAATCAGTACCCTGCCCAGCTGTCAGGCGGGCAGAAGCAGCGCGTTGCCATCGCCAGGGCGCTGGCCAGCAAGCCACAGGTGCTGCTGTGCGACGAGGCGACCTCAGCATTAGATCCGCAAACTACCAGCTCGATACTCGAGCTGCTGCGCGACATCAATCATCAATTGGGGATCACGATTCTGCTGATCACCCATGAAATGGAAGTGGTGAAATCGATTTGCCACCGGGTCAGCCTGATCTCGGACGGCGAACTGGTAGAAGACTCAGAAGTTGGTGACTTTTTCACCGCCCCGCGCACACAGTTAGGCCGTGAGTTTCTTAATGACTTCCTTCAGCTCACGCCGCCCAAAGAGCTCATCGAAAGGCTTGCGGATGCGCCGGGCGAAAACACCCACCCGGTCGTTCGACTGACGTTTTCCGGTGATGCGGTCTCCACCCCGCTGATTTCTCGGCTCGCCCGGGAGTGCGGGGTCGATGTCAGCATTCTGCAAGCCAAGGTAGAGTCGATTCAGGAACGCACCCTGGGCCTGATGATCGCTGAACTGCTGGGCACCCCAGCGCAAACTCAGCAAGCCATGACCTATCTTGAATCTCATCAACTACAGGTAGAGGTACTCGGCCATGTCCAGCGCAATGATTGATCTTATTTTACAGGCCACGCTGGATACCCTTTATATGGTGGCCGTTTCCGGGCTCATCTCCACCCTCATTGGTTTACCGCTAGGCGTGATGCTGTACGTCACCCGTCCGCGGCAAATATTGGCGAAACCGGTACTCAATCAGGCGCTGAGCATCATCACCAATGTGGGTCGCTCAATTCCGTTTATTATTTTAATGGTCGCGATCATTCCCTTTACGCGCATGTTAGTAGGTACCTCGATTGGCATTAACGCCGCCTCGGTACCACTGACCATTGCGGCGATTCCGTTTGTTGCTCGGTTAGTGGAAGGCGCGCTCAACGAAATTTCTCCAGGGTTAGTCGAAGCGGCACAGGCCATGGGCGCGACGCCTTGGCAGATCATTTGCAAAGTACTCATTCCCGAAGCCCGTGGCGGCATCATGACAGGCTTAACGATTACCGCCGTCACCCTGGTGAGCTACTCTGCCATGGCAGGCGCTGTTGGCGGTGGTGGGCTGGGCGACCTGGGCATCCGTTATGGCTATAACCGCTTCAATCCCACCATCATGTTGATTACGGTGGTGATTCTGGTCGTGATGGTGCAGGGCTTTCAAAGCCTGGGAGATTACTTGGTACGCAAAAGTGACCGCAAATAAAAGCACCACAACGAAAATCTTCGTTATAACCAAAACGCATTAGACAACGAATTCTTATTGCCTCATCATTGCACCATTCTTTACCATGTTACTGGAGAGACACATGCAAAAATTGATTATCGGTAGCCTTACCGCGTTAGCCCTGGCCGTGAACGTTGCGAACGCTGAAACCATCAAGATGGGTACGGTTGCTGGCCCCGAAACAGAAGTCATGGAAGTGGCAGCGCGTATTGCCAAAGAAGAGTACGACCTGGACGTTGAAATCATCGAGTTCACCGATTACGTCACGCCCAATGCCGCACTGGCCGACGGCAGCCTGGACGCCAACGCTTATCAGCACGAACCTTACCTACAGTCGATGGTAGAAGATCGTGGCTACGATCTAGCGATTGCTGGCTATACGTTCGTGTACCCGATTGGCGCCTATTCAGAAAAATACGACAGCATCGAAGCCCTGCCAGACGGCGCGCAAATTGCGCTGCCCAACGACCCTTCCAATGAAGGTCGTGCCCTGATCCTCATGCATAATGAACGCTTAATAACGCTTAACGACCCAGAATTCCTCGAATCGACACCGATCGATATCGCGGAAAACCCCCACGATTTCCGTTTCCGCGAAATCGAGGCCGCCCAACTGCCACGCGTTCTGCCCGATGTGGATATGGCCTTCATCAACAACACCTTTGCCCAGCCAGCCGGCTTGAGCCTGGATGATGCCCTGATCAAAGAAGGCCCCGAGTCGCCGTACGTCAACTTGATCGCTGTGCGCGGCGGTGACGAAGAGCGTGAAGAGATCCGCCAGCTGGTCGACGCTTATCAGCGCGACGAAGTGATCGAAAAAGCGGAAGAGCTGTTCAAAGGCGCGGCAGTGCCCGGCTGGACCGAATAAAACCTCAACGCCATCATCGATAAATAGCATCAGGCCGGCACGCACGGGTAACCCCCTTGCAAAAAGTGCCGGCCTGTTGCGTTAGCACCAAGAGAGACCTCATGTCAGACAGCGTCGACTACTCACTTCTGAATCGCCAGCTCGAAGCACTGCTCGACACGCGAGATTGGCTCACCAACAGCGCCCAAACGTGCGCATTTATCAATCAGCAGATCAGTGACCTTAACTGGGTCGGCTTTTACGTTCAGCGCCAGCCTAACGTTTTGGGTCTGGGCCCTTTCCAAGGGCAGCCAGCCTGCCACCCGATTCCATTTAGCAAGGGCGTTTGCGGCGCTGCTGCCCGCCAGCAAACGACTCAACGGGTCGACGACGTTCATGCCGTTGCTGACCACATCGCTTGCGATGCTAACTCGCGCTCTGAACTGGTAGTACCTATCGTAGTAAATGGCCACCTATGGGGCGTCCTTGACCTTGATAGCCCGCTCAATGCCCGCTTTACCCTACAAGATCAAGCTGGCATTGAAGCCCTAGTCGCCACGTTTATGCGCCAAACCGAGCTACCCGATTTAACGGCGCCCTGACTTAACGATGCGCTACCGCGTAAGGCGCACACAAAAACACCCCAGGCTGTGAGCACTGGGGTGTTTTTGACGATAACTGGTAGGACCAGGCGGATTTGAACCGCCGACCTCCACGATGTCAACGTGGCGCTCTAACCAACTGAGCTATGGTCCTATTGCATCTACAAGTCATTAGCTTGCCATCACATCCTGCCGCTAAAACTAGTCGCTTGCGAAAACTAGTCACTTGTTAAAACTAATCGTTTAAAGCTGAGCAGTAGCGGGGAATAGCGTCCGCTAAGCAACGGATGCATATAATACGCTTTCAGGGCTGAATTGCAAGCTATTTCCCGCTCACCAGCGATGCCGTTTCTCGACTATTGGCAGGTAAAAAAGCCGCCGTTTAGCGCCCCTTTCTATCTTTATAATCTTTATAGCGCTAGGCTGGTTACTCTAATAAGGTTGATATTTATCAAGGGTGATAAACCATGCTGGGTATTTTGCTAGGATGCATAGCCATCGTGTTATTGTTAGCGACGTTGATTGCGCGCATTGAATTGCACTGGTGGTGGGTTCGCAGTTTTGAGTTTCCACGTTTACAAATTGCTTTCTTGGCGCTTGTAACCGGGCTATTGGCAGCCCTGTTTGGTGGAACGGGTCCATGGCAGTGGGTAGCGCTAATCGCTTCAGGCATCACTTTTCTGGTTCAAGCTTTTTACATCATGCCCTTTACTCGCCTATGGCCGATACAGGTCAAAACGGCAAGGAGCAATGACGATGACAAAACCATTACCTTACTGATCGCTAACGTACTGACGCCCAACCGCCATGCTCAACCGCTAATCGATATGATCAAAGAGCATCAGCCTGACGTCATACTCACGCTGGAATCTGACCAGTGGTGGCAAGACCAGCTAGACCCAGCGCTAGCAGAGCAGTGGCCGAACAGCGTTAAAATCCCGCTAGACAACCTGTATGGCATGCATCTCTATTCTCATCTTGAGCTTACCGACACATCGGTTAAATGGTTAATTCAAGACGATATACCTTCTATTCACACTAACGTGACACTGCCTAACGGCGACTCTATTCGCCTCTTTGCCCTTCACCCACGCCCACCGGCGCCCAGCGAGAGTGAAAAATCGCTTTGGCGTGATGCCGAGCTGCTGCTGGTGGGGAAAAAGATACACGAAGATCCAAAGCCTACGTTGGTCGCTGGCGACCTAAATGACGTGGCGTGGTCTCGCACTACCCGCTTGTTCTGCCGTATTGGCGGTATGCTTGACCCACGTCGAGGACGTGGGCTGTTCAGCACCTTTCACGCCAAATACCCAATGCTGCGCTGGCCTCTGGATCACATATTTGTTACCGAACACTTCACGCTAGTCGGCATGAAACGGCTTGATTACTACGGCTCCGACCATTTCCCAATCTTAGCAACATTTTGCTACCGCCCCTCGCGTAAAGACGAAGCCGAAACGCCAGAGGCAAGCGCAGAAGAGCGCAGTGAAGCCAACGACACCATCCAAGAAGGTAAAACGGAAGAACAAGAGACCTAGACTTCCGCTCACCACCCCTTCTCAATAGCGCCGTGTTACTCAGGGATACCGCCCTGAGTTAACACCGCAGGATCAAGCAGGCGCTCCAAGGTTTCACGGTCCAGGTCGGTTCTTTCTTCGGCCACATCAATAATCGCTCTGCCCGCTTGATAAGCCTCTTTTGCAATCGCTGCAGCCGCGTTATATCCAATCACCCCGTTGAGAGCCGTCACCAAAATGGGGTTTTTCGCTAGCGGCCCGGTCAAATTCTCCTCGCGAACTTTAAAGGTCGCAATCGCCCTATCGGCCAGTAGCCGGGCGGTATTGCTCATTAAGCTGATCGACGTCAGCAAATTAGACGCCACCAGCGGTAGCATGACATTCAACTGAAAATTGCCGCTTTGCCCAGCAACGGTAATCGCCGTATCCAGGCCAATGACTTGGGCAGCCGCTTGCGCTGCGGATTCAGGGATCACAGGGTTCACTTTACCCGGCATAATGGAGCTACCAGGCTGCAATGCCTCAAGTTCGATTTCCCCCAGCCCTGCCAACGGGCCGGAGTTCATCCAGCGCAGGTCATTGGCGATCTTCATGATAACGCAGGCCAGACCCTTCAATTGCCCGGAAAGCTCGACCGCCGCGTCTTGTGACGAGAGGCTGGCGAAAAAGCTATCATTAGGCGTGAACATTAAGCCGGTTTGTTCGCTAAGCTCTTGTGCAATCTGCTCAGCAAAACCGCTCGGCGCGTTAATGCCGGTGCCCACGGCAGTTCCGCCCTGCGCTAGTCGGCATAGCCGCTTCATGGCACTATCGAAACGCTCAATGGCTTGATTGATCTGGCTCGACCAAGCGCCAAGCTCTTGGTCCATGCGCAGCGGCATCGCGTCCATCAAATGGGTACGGCCGGTTTTTACCACATGGGTGAGTTCGCTAGCGCGCTGGTCAATCGTGTCGCGCAGATGAATGAGCGCAGGACGCAGCGATTCATGTACGGCAATCGCCGACGAAAGATGGATCGCCGTTGGAATCACGTCGTTACTCGACTGCCCCATGTTAACGTGATCGTTCGGCGTTACCTCGACCCATTCACGACTTGCCAATGTCGCCAATACCTCGTTGACGTTCATATTGGTGGACGTACCGGAGCCGGTCTGAAAAACGTCGATGGGAAACTGATGGTCATGTTTGCCCGCCAGTACTTCACGCGCCGCTTTTTGAATCGCTTCGCCGCGCTCGCTATCGAGCCCTCCCAGCGTTTGATTAGCCCGAGCTGCCGCCAATTTGATGCGGGCGACGGCATAAATAAAAGCCGTCGGCATTGGGCTATGAGAGACAGGAAAGTTATTGATTGCACGCTGGGTCTGCGCGCCGTAAAGGGCCTCTTCAGGCACTTCCAGCTCGCCCATGCTATCGCGCTCCATCCGTGTTGCCATTGCTATTACTCCCATCGATGTCTGTGTAAGGCTGCTTTTTCGAACAAAAGCAGTTAGCTCAGTGGCTATCGTTCACGCCGTTATCTTCAAGCTAGCTGGTAAGCACGCAAGGGTAAATACCGAGGGCTTGCATTGCGCTTCTTGTCGCTCATCACTCGGACAGGGGTGGCGAAAATGTTGCACTGCACAAATAGACTTGCTATGCTGCAACGCAAGATAGCTCGAAAGCAGAGAGTGCTTGTTGAGTTAACCATTCTAGTCATTGACGTAGCAGCGCCAACCTCTGGATAGCTGCTTCTGGCAAGACTAAAACCTGGAGAGTATGACGATGCGTACATTCAATACTAATGAAATGACTCAGCAATTCGACAACATTTTCATGGCACCGGCGCGCGCCTACATGGCATTGAGCGTCGATTACACTGAAAAAATGGTCAATGCGCAGATGGATGCCAGCAAAGCCTATTTCGACACTGGCGTTGCCCAGATGCGTCAGATGATGGACGTCAAAGACGCCGAAGGTCTGCGTAGCTATATGGAAAGCCAGCAAAAAGTCGCTAAAGACCTTGCTGAGCGCGCTAAAAGTGATGCAGATAAGGTCGTATCTCTGCAGCAAGACTTTATTCAGAAAAGCCAGAAAATCACTGAAGACAACGTCAAGCAGGCACAAACTGCCGCTAGCAAAATGACCAAAACTGCCTAAACCCTTAAGGTTTACGCTAGACGTATGCTCTGTTGAGCATGACGCTAAAAACGCCACCGCCAGCCTCGCCTGCGGTGGCGTTTTGGTTTCTGCACCCTCTATTTTTCATTGCCTGCTTCACCAGTTAAGCGCCGATTTGACAAAGGGAATGGTTAGTTTGCGCTTGGCCGACAAGGAGGCCTTGTCCAGCGTTTCCACTGCTCGGCAAAGCTCGCCCAATTCACGCGGGCCACGGTGCAAAATGTAGCGCCCGACGTCATCCGGCAATTGCATACCCCTTACGCTCGCGCGTAGCTTCAAGGCCGCCAAACGCTCAGCATCGTCGTCTAAGGGATGAACGTGAAAAGTCACTCCCCAGGTCAGTCGAGACGCCAAATCAGGTAACACCACATTCAATTGGCGCGGAGAAGCGCTCGCCGCAATGACGAGCTTTTTACCGGCATCACGTAGCCGGTTAAACGCATGAAATAACGCCTCTTCCCAGCGTTTACGCCCAATGACACACTCTAAATCGTCAATGGCCACTAGGTCTAAACGCTCGATGTCTTCGAGCATTAGCGGCGGAAAATGGCCTAAATCTTCCAGCGGCAAATAAAGCGCTCGCTTATCCGCATCTGAAGCGGCATGGCACGCTGCCTGCAGCAAATGGCTGCGGCCTACACCAGGCGCGCCCCATAGATACAGGAACTGCTCCCCTTGGGGCGATAACTGCTGGGTAATGTGTTCTAAAAGCGGCGCGTTAGAACGCGCCGAATAATAGTTATCGAAAGTAGCGTCGTCACGAAGCCCAATGCCCAGTGGAAGTTGTGCCGGTAGTCGGCTCATGGTGACTCCCCAAAATCCTTACGGCCACGCGCATCACGGTTTGGCTCTTCATGATAAGAAGAGCTGACTTCAATGATCGCTGACGCTTTATCGGTGTTTTTATCGTCGTACAATTCACTATGCTGGTAACGCACCTTCACTTCTTTCAAGAGAACCAAGATAACCGCCGCGACGGGCAATGCTAATAGCACCCCGGTCAAACCAAAGAGATTACCCCCCGCCAAAACAGCGAAAATGACCGCCACCGGATGAAGACCAATCTTATCACCCAGCAACTTAGGTTGAAGGATCACACTCTCTGCCATTTGACCAATACCGAATACCAAAATGACCCCAAGCACCGCCCACCAAGTGGCGTATTGGAAAAGCGCAACCACCAGGGCGATCACTAAGCCGACGATAAACCCCAGGAACGGTACGATACTCACTAATCCTGAGACAAAGCCAATGAGCAGGCCAAAATTGAGCCCCATTAGCGTTAGCCCCACCGCATAGATAACCCCTAAGCAAAGCATAACAAGCAACTGACCACGCAAAAAAGATGAAAGCACTTCATCGCAGCGGCGTGCTAAGCGAAAGCTATCGTCTGCCCATTGGCGAGGAATCAAGTTAGCAATGTTATCGAGCAATCGATTCCAGTCTAAGAGCAAATAAAAGGTGACGACGGGTATCAAGGCGACATAGGTAATCCAAGACACAAACGCCATGCCCGAACGGCCAATTTGGCCCAGGGCTTGAGCCAAGTAACCACCGGCATCCCGCCAGTTTTCCGCCAGCGTTTCTCGCACGTTGGTGAGTTCTGCCGTTACATCGTAACCCGTCCACTCTTGCACCTGCGGGGCAAGAATATTTTCTACCCAATTAAAGATACTGGGGATGGCCTCCCCTAACTGTTTGAGCTGTTGGACGATGAGCGGAATCAAGATCAATAAACTCACCACCAGCACGATCAACAGCACCAGAAACACACTGCTTACCGCTAACGGCCGGTTCATGCCCCAGCGTTGGAAGTGGTTTGTTAACGGGTCGGCTAAATATGCAAGAATCATCCCTGCAATAAAGGGCATCAATACGGCGTCTAACAAATAAATTAAACCGCCGATCACGACTAAAAACAGGACACCCCACCAAGAATTGCGCATAGTTCCCTCTCAAACGTGGATTCAATCCACCACTATTCATTTAAACGCTACTATTTTTACTTACCTCTACTATGCCGCAAATTCACAAAAGCCGCTCGCATGCTTTTCATCATGCGTGACAGCGGTGCGAGTCGGGCCTCTGAGTGTTACAATCCGCTCAAGTTAAGCCCAGCACTGGCCTTGTCGCCAGCACTACCAGCACCGCTAATTGCTTCACAGGATCTGTCATGACCGAGACCTCCTCCTCTTCGGCTACTCCTTCCCTCAGCTATAAGGACGCGGGCGTCGATATAGATGCCGGTAATGCCCTGGTTGACCGCATCAAACATGTCGCCAAACGCACCACTCGCCCAGAAGTAATGGGTGGGCTTGGCGGCTTTGGTGCATTGTGTGAAATTCCAGCGGGTTACCGCCAGCCCGTGCTCGTCTCGGGCACCGATGGCGTCGGCACCAAGTTGCGCCTGGCGATGGACCTGGGCAAACACGACACGATTGGGATCGATTTAGTCGCGATGTGTGTCAATGACTTGATCGTGGCGGGCGCCGAGCCGCTACTGTTTCTTGACTACTATGCCACGGGTAAGCTCGATGTGGATATTGCCGCTGACGTCGTCACCGGCATAGGCACTGGCTGCGAGCTAGCTGGCTGCGCCCTGGTGGGCGGTGAAACGGCCGAAATGCCGGGCATGTATGAAGGTAGCGATTACGACTTAGCGGGTTTTTGTGTCGGCGTCGTGGAAAAAGCGGAGATTCTGGATGGTAGCAACGTGGCCGAAGGCGATGTTATTTTAGGACTCGCTTCCTCAGGCCCCCACTCAAACGGCTATTCGTTGATTCGCAAAATCCTCGAGGTCAGTAACGCACCGCTGACCACCGACGTGGACGGCCAGCCCCTGGGTGATGCACTGATGGCGCCCACCCGGATTTATGTCAAATCACTGCTCTCATTAATGCGTGGAAGTGATATTCCTGTTCATGCCCTGTCCCACATTACCGGCGGCGGCTTGCTTGAAAACATCCCGCGCGTTCTGCCGGATGACCTTGCGGCGCATATCGATATCAATAGCTGGCAGCGCCCGGCCGTCTTTGATTGGCTACAGGCGCAGGGCAATGTCAACGAAACCGAAATGCATCGCGTGCTTAACTGCGGCATTGGCATGGTCGTTGTCGTGCCTGCGCAACAGGCCGAGCAGGCTATCGCTCATCTGCAGGGCGAAGGCGAATCCGTTTATCGTCTTGGCCAGATCGTCAAGCGCCAAGGGGAAGCCGTCATTCTGGAGAATCTCTCGGCATGACCAATACGGACTACCAAAGCGATACCATTAAAGATATAACCCCAGACCCCCTCGGTGCTCGCCGCATCGTGGTACTGGTGTCGGGTAACGGCAGCAACCTTCAGGCATTGATAGATGCGCAGTCCCATGACCGCCTCGGCGGCGGGGAGATTGTTGCCGTTATTTCGAACGTGGCGGATGCTTACGGCCTAAAGCGTGCCCACGAAGCGGGCATTGAAGCGGTCGCTCTGCCTCACCGCGAATACGATAGCCGTGAAGCCTATGATGGTGCCTTGATCAAAGTGATCGAACGTCATGAACCCGACCTCATCGTGTTGGCAGGCTTCATGCGCATTCTGACACCTCGCTTTGTTCAGCGTTTTTTGGGGCGCATGCTGAATATCCACCCCTCGCTACTCCCTGAGTACCAAGGATTGAATACGCATGCGCGGGCGCTGGCAGCGGGTGTTACCAGCCACGGCTGCAGCGTCCACTTTGTCACCGAAGAGCTAGATGGCGGGCCTGTGGTGCTGCAAGCAGAACTCCAGGTCAGCCCTGATGACACCGTGGAGACGCTGCAGGAAAAAGTGCGCTCCCGCGAGCATCTGATCTACCCGATTGCGGTGCAGTGGTTTTTGGAAGGCAGACTGCAGTTTAGCGCTGAAGGCGCCAAGATGGACGGTCATCGGCTACCTGAACACGGCATGCGGCTTTCTCACGCCGATGCTGCTGAAGAGCTGGACGAGGAGCTGGACGACGACCAGCAGGACTGAAAAAACACTGTAAGTCGCAAAGCTTCACTTGGTGGAAACAAAAACGCCTGACGGTTTTATCACCGTCAGGCGTTTTTTTACAGCACGGTAACGCTAGGTACGCGGCAAGGTAACGCCACGCTGACCCATGTACTTTCCGCCACGATCTTTATACGAGGTTTCGCACACTTCATCCGACTCTAAAAACAGCATTTGCGCGACACCTTCATGGGCATAGATTTTCGCTGGCAAATTGGTTGTATTGGAGAACTCAAGCGTCACGTGACCTTCCCACTCGGGCTCCAGCGGAGTCACATTGACTATAATGCCACAGCGCGCATAAGTGGATTTCCCCAAGCAAATCGTCAGCACATTACGGGGTATACGAAAGTACTCGACTGTACGTGCCAGGGCAAATGAGTTGGGCGGAATAACGCACACATCGCCTTTAATATCGACGAAGCTTTTGGCATCAAACGCCTTGGGATCAACGATGGCAGAGTGAATATTGGTGAAGACTTTAAATTCATCTGAGCAGCGCACGTCATAGCCATAGCTGGACGTGCCGTAGGAAATCACACGCTGGTCATTGACATAGCGCACTTGCTCGGCTTCAAACGGCTCGATCATCGCGTCACTCTTGGCCATGCGACGAATCCAATTATCAGATTTGATACTCATTTATGTCGTCTTCACTCGCTGAAAGAAATAGTAGGGCTATCGCCTTGATTCGCGTTGACTGATTCAGCGACTTTTTGGGCGATACTGGCAAACGTTTGGCTCACGCTTCCCTCCGGCTCAGACACGACACTGGGGCGCCCCGAATCGGTCAGTTCGCGGATGGAGAGCGTCAAGGGGAGTCGGCCAAGTACTTGGGTATCGTACTCCTGTGCGATGTTGTCGCCTCCGCCCGTGCCGAAAATAGCCGCCTCATGGCCGCAATTCTCGCAGTGGTAGAGGCTCATGTTCTCCACGACACCCAGCACCGGTACGTTTACTTTACGGAACATTTCGATCCCTTTACGGGCATCTAACAAGGCAATATCTTGCGGGGTAGTCACGATCACTGCACCTGCCACGGGTACTTTTTGGGCCAGCGTCAGCTGAATATCGCCCGTACCGGGGGGCATGTCGATCAACAGAAAATCGAGGTTGTCCCATTGGGTTTGCGTCAACATTTGCTGGAACGCGCCCACTACCATTGGCCCACGCCATACCATCGGCTCGCGAGTATTGACCATAAAGGCCATCGACATAGCTTGAATACCATGCGCTTCTAGCGGTAGGAATTTATCATTGGCCGCCGCCTGGGGGCGCACGCCCTCTTTTACCCCTAACATCTGCGCTTGGCTAGGGCCGTAAATATCCGCGTCCAATACACCTACACGATAGCCTTGCTTCGCCAGGGCTAACGCCAAATTGACGGTAATCGTGGATTTACCCACGCCGCCTTTGCCCGATGCCACTGCAATAATATGCTTAACTCCATCCATTCAATGGCACTCCTCATTTAGGCTAATCGGTAACGTTGCGTGAATGATACTCCTCGGGGGCTCAATCATAAACCAACAAACAAAAAGCGGATGTCGGCTGCCCGACATCCGCTCTTATTCGCTTCACGTGATCGCTAAGCGATTACGGCCGCAGCTTCCAACCATGGCTGGCCAACATCTTAGCCAGCATTTTGCTGCGCTTCTTCACTGCCACCGTCGCTATCGTTAGCGCTTTCATCAGCGGAACTGCTCTGTGAAGAGCTCTCTTCAGAAGAACTGGCTTCAGAAGAACTGGCTTCAGAAGAACCGTTTTCAGAGGCACCACCTTCACTCTCTTGTGAGGATGAAGCCGCGTCCCCAGCGGACGCTTCCGCATCGGCTAAACGGCTATCTAATGTCGACAGCTCATCACGCCATTCGCTTAACTGGCCCTCTAAACGCTCCAGCTGGCTCTCACGCTCTTCGATATCGCTTTCAACGCTGGAGACTTCCTCGCGCCCCATCTCCAAAGCGACCATGACGTCATCGAGCTCAGTACGCACATCGCTCAAGCTCTGCTCTTCCTCTTCGCGCAGCGCCGTTAGCGAATCAACTTCGTTTTGCAGCTCATCGCGTTCGCTAGTGATGGAGTCTCGCTCGCTTTTAAGCTCATCAAGCTCGCTTTGGGCAGTTGAGATTTCCTCTTCTAAACCACTTAGCTGTTCATTTGACTGGCTAATCTGCTCTTCTAGCCCGGACAGCTCTTCTTCCATGCTGGACAGCTCTTCAACCGCTTGCTGACGCTGCTCCTCGGCTTCTTGGCGAGCGGCTTCTGCTTCCTGACGCGCCTCTTCAGCGCTAGAACGCGCTTCTTCTACTTGCTGAAGAGTACTCTCCGCCTCGTCACGTGTGCTGGTGATCTCGTCGCGCTCTTCACGCAGCGCAGTCATTTCACTTTCAGCGGTTGATACCTGCTCGTTCAGAGACGCAATCTCTTCTTCTAACGAGCTTCGCTCCGCTTCAAGCTCTTCAAGGCGGGACTGAACGTCAGTGACATTTCCCTGGGCGCTTTCAAGCGATGCATTGGCCTCTTCCTGCTGTGCTTCCAAGGAGGCCATTTCTTCTTGAAGCGCGGCTAAATTGGTTTCCGCTTCTTCAATTTCTGCAATACGCTGGCTCATTTGACTATTATCTTGCTCAGCGCTGGCAAGCTGCTCTTCCAGCCGATCCACCTGTTCCTGACGAGACCCTGCGTTGGATTGCGCCATGATGGCCCAGATAACGGCAATCGCCGCGATACCGGCAATCGCCTTCACTCGATTATCTTGAAAGAGGGTTTTCATGTCCGTTTTTTTGGCCGGCTCCGGCTTCTTGGCAGGTGTCGGGCTATCCGAATGATTTGTTTCTGTCATTATGCATTCCTCAATGGTCTCAACTAACGTTTGCCCAAGCTAACGGTCATCAGCCGACGATGAAATGCGCTAGCCGTGGATGAACTCCCTTTCAGCATACACAGCTCAGTGTATCTAGCCAGTCTGTTAGTAAAATCGTATATAAATGTTACTGTAACGTTACCAGCACCCTTGTTTTGAAAGGCGCTAACTCGAAGCGGGATGCTTACCTTCGTGAAAGCCCGACGCCTGCCCTTCATGTGCTTCAAACCAGCGAAGCGTGGTGTGTAGCGACACTACACTACCCACGATTAACAGCGTAGGCGGTTTAATCGACCCCGCCAAGAATGCCGCTGGCAGCGCTGACAAACACCCCACATGGGTAAGCTGCTGGCGCGTTGTGCCCTGCTCAATCAAAGCAAGGGGCGTGTGTGGTGCTAAGCCGTGTTTCATCAACGCCTGGCTAATAACGTTAACGCTCCCCAACCCCATATAAAAAACCAGCGTTTGCCCTGGCCGCGCTAGCGCATCCCAGTCAAGCTCGCACTCACCTTGCTGTAAGTGGCCAGTCACGAAACGCACTGACTGCGCATGATCGCGGTGCGTGAGCGGTATCCCCGCATAGGCCGCACACCCTGAAGCCGCTGTCACCCCAGGAATGACTTCCACGCTGATGTGCGCGGCCACCAACGCCTCCAGTTCCTCACCTCCGCGCCCAAAAATAAACGGATCCCCACCTTTAAGGCGTACAACGCGCTTACCTTGCTGCGCCCATTGAACTAAGGCTTGGTTAATACCGTCTTGCGGTACGCTGTGCTGAGAGCGCGCCTTACCAACGTAAAAGCGCTGCGCATCCTGGGGAATGAACGCGACAATTTCTTCGCTGACCAAGCGGTCATACAAGACCACTTCTGCTGCCTGCAACCGCTTGTAAGCTTTAAGCGTTAATAACTCTGGATCGCCGGGGCCGGCTCCCACTAAACTGACCAGACCATGCGGTGTAGACGTAAGCGCTTGTCCTGCTTCCAAGGAATCACCTCAGGAATAAAAAAAGTGTTTAATATTCGAAAAAGTAATTAATTTTATCATTAAATATCGGTATCGCCTTATCGCTAGTTAAAAAATTAATCTTGCACATGCTTAAAACGAATAACCTTATTTAAAAAAAGTATAAATATTCGGCAATTTGTCTGCAATGGCTTACATCCTGATTACGTAAATAGCGCTAATCTTCACGATCGAAATTTAATTGGCATATGCTTGGAGATTCACGCATGCCCGTGAATGATATAGACGCCCCCCAGCGAATCAGTGCAGATCACCTTGTCCCTCACATTCCTGGTGTCATCTTTCAATTGCACCGCGCCGGCAATGGACATATGCGCTTTCCCTACCTAGAGGGCGGCGGTGTGGCACTTCAACATATTGACCGAGAGTTGCTTGCGCATAACGCAGGTCAGCTAGTCGAGCAATTAACGGGCAAAGATCATCCTAAAATCATGTCGGCAATCGAGCGTTCAGCACGCTGGATGCTGCCACTCACGACTCGCTTCCGTTTACCGTTCCCGAAGGAGAAGCCACACTGGATTGCCGTGAGCGCCAATCCTGCTCCCGTCGTCGATGGTGTTCAGTGGAACGGCATCATGATGGATATTAGTGATCAGGTGTCCGAGGAACAGCGGTTGCGCAAATTGTGCGATACGGATCCGCTCACCGAGCTGCCCAATCGCCGCAAATTGATGATGCACTTAACCAATGTGGCGTCACTGAGCACCCGCCATGGCACCCCGCTTTCTATTATGATGATCGATATCGATCATTTTAAACGCCTTAACGACCGCTGGGGACACCTACACGGTGACGATGTGCTCAAGCAACTGGCGGCACAGGCACTATCGTTACTGCGCCGGGAAGACATGATTGCTCGCCTGGGTGGCGAAGAGTTCATGGTCGTGTTGCCGCTCACTCCGTTGCAGCAATGCCATACGCTCGCCGACCGCCTACGCCAAGCGATCAGTGCTCGCGATTTTGGCGTTGGCGCCGGTCAAGTAACGCTGAGTATCGGTATCGCCGAGTACCGCTGTGGCGAACCCCTTCATAGCCTGATCGAACGGGCCGATAAAGCACTCTATAGCGCTAAAGACGTTGGTCGTGACTGTGTTCGCCTTCTACGCTAAAGATAAGCACTTAAGCGCAGGAGCCAAACAATGACCATGCTAGCCGACTCTATCTGTGAACCGTGCCGTAAAGATGCCCAACCGCTGAGTAAAGCGGACGCCCAGGAACAGCTAAAAAGCCTCCCCCAGTGGCAGATTCTCGATCACGATGGCATCATGAAGGTGTCGCGGCGTTTTAAATTTCGTGACTTTGCCAGCGCATTGGCGTTTACCCAAGCCGTTGGCGATATTGCAGAGCAGGCTGGCCATCACCCTGTCATCGTGACGGAGTGGGGCAGCGTTACTGTTACGTGGTGGACGCATGCCATTAACGGCCTGCATCTAAATGACTTCATTCTTGCCGCCAGAACCGACGAGGTAGCCGAATAAATGTTTGAGCATATTGAGCGAGTCCCAGGAGATGCCATTCTCGGGCTGATCGAAGCTTTCAAAAAAGATACCAACCCACAGAAAGTGGATCTAGGTGTCGGTGTTTACCGCGATACCCAAGGCAATACGCCGGTAATGCGCGCCGTTAAGGAAGCAGAAGCTCGCCTGCTCAAGAATGAAACGACGAAAACGTACATTGGTTCCCATGGTGCCCCGAGCTATGGCGAAGTCGTGCTGCCTATGGTGTTTGGCACCGAGTCGCCGGTATTGAAAGCTAACCGCGCCAGCGCAACACAGTCACCTGGCGGTACCGGTGCTCTGCGTCTGGCGGCTGACTTCATTGCTACCCAGCTACCAGGCAAGGATATCTGGGTCAGTGATCCCACCTGGCCCAACCATCACGGTATTTTCACTGCGGCAGGCATCGAGCTACACAAGTACCCCTATGTCGACCCTGATAACCGTCTCGATTTTGACGGTATGCGCGCAGCGTTGAAGAACATCCCGGAAGGCGACGTAGTGGTGCTACACGCCTGCTGCCACAACCCAACCGGTTTTGATCTTTCCCATGAGCAATGGCAGGAAGTGCTGGACATCGTTCGTGAGCGCAAACTGCTGCCGCTGATCGACTTTGCCTACCAAGGCTTTGGCGAAGGGTTGGATGAAGACGCCTATGGTGTGCGCCTGCTGGCCGAAAACCTTGATGAAGCGATCATCACCAGCTCCTGTTCCAAAAACTTCGGCATTTATTGCGAACGTACCGGTTGCTTGATCATGGTCGCCAAAGATAGCGAGCAGATGGACAACATTCGCTCTCAGGTCGCTATCGTTGCCCGTGAAAACTATTCAAACCCGCCTGCTCACGGTGGCGCTATCGTCAGTGAAATCCTCCACGATGAAGAGCTAACCGCATTATGGCGTGAAGAACTCACCGAAATGCGCGACCGTATCAATACCCTTCGCCGCGATTTCGTCGCAGCGCTTAAGCCTTATGGCTTGGACGAAAAGTATGCCTGCGTTGCCGAACAGCGCGGCATGTTCTCCTATACCGGCTTAACACCGGAGCAGGTTGACCGTCTACGCGATGAGTTTGGTATCTACATGGTGCGCTCAGGCCGTGCCAACGTAGCGGGCTTTTCCCAAGAGAATCTGCCCTATCTCGCCAAAGCGATCGCCGCTGTCAACGACTAGCTGGCAAGCATTGCCGCACTACCAACGCCCAGGCTTACCTGGGCGTTTTTGTGTGCATGGCGCTTGACCGATCAGTCAACCGTTGGGCACACTCAGCGTTGCCTTGTATACAACACACCATAATCAAGAGGCCTCACATGGCGGCTGCCAGCACCTATTACCCCTGGTACAAAAAAGAAGACACCGACGCGTTCTTCGCCCTGTTTCAAAACAACATCGCTAACTTTGTCATCATCGCCATCACCATGCTGGGCATGGGATTTCCCTCTTCCATCGTCTATGGACAAGTGCTGCCCGGTGCGGCAGTCGCGGTAATGGTCGGTAATTTTTACTATGCGTGGAGCGCCGCCAGGTTGGCGCGTAAAGAGAACCGTGCCGACGTGACGGCACTCTCTTACGGCATCTCAACGCCGGTAATGTTCGTCTTTCTGTTTGGTGTGTTATTACCTGCTAAACAGCTCACTGGTGATGCCGAAATGGCCTGGAAAGTAGCCGTTGCCGCCTGCTTCATTAGTGGTGCCATTGAAGCTGCCATCAGCTTGATTGGGCGCTGGGTACAGTACCACCTACCGCGTGCCGCCATGCTGGGCGCCGTGGCTGGGGTCGCGCTGACGTTTATTGCCGGTGAAATGCTGTTTAAAACCCTCGAAATGCCCATTATTGGCCTGCTGGTGTTAGCGATTATCATCGTGGGCTTGGTGGCACGAGTGAGCATGCCGTTCAAACTGCCCACCTCGCTATTTGCCATTATCGTTGGCACCGCCATGGCCTATTTAATTGGCGATGCCGGCACCGAACGCTTTAGCGATGCCTTCACTCACTTGGGCTTTTATCCGCTGCTTCCCAACCTAGCGTGGTATGAAGGGCTGGGATTACTGCTGACCAGCATGCTCGCCGTACTCACCGTGGTGCTACCGATTACGCTCTATAATGCCATTGAAACCATGAATAACGTGGAAGCAATGGAAGCCGCTGGCGATAAGTACGATGTGCGTGAGTGCCAAGCGGTTGATGGCGCAGGCACCATGATTGGCGCCCTGTTTGGCGGGGTTTTTCCTACTACGGTCTATATCGCCACCGTGGGCGCTAAGTGGATGGGCGCTGGTCGTGGTTATAGCCTACTCAACGGCGCGGTTTATGCGCTGGCCACCATGTTCGGCTTGATTGCCGCCCTGGCCGCGATTATTCCCGTTTCAGTGGTGGCACCGATTTTGGTTTTTGTCGGTATGTCGATGATTGCGACGGCGTTTCAAGCCAACGACACGCGCTACTACCCTGCCGTGGCGTTGGCAATGCTGCCCTACTTTGCTAACTACGTGATGACACGCTTCAATCGCGGAGCGGGCGAAGTGGTCACGGATATTTCCAGTGCCATTGTCGTCATGGGCCAAGGCGCCATGTTTATGGCCATACTGCTCGGCGCCATGACGGTGTCGGTGATCGATCATCAATTCAGGCGCGCCGCCGCTTTTGCAACCGTTGCCGCGGGATTCTCATTCGTCGGGCTAATGCACGCCCCAGAGCTGTCACTCAATGCCGCCCCTGAGTTTGTCATGGGCTACTTGGGCATGGCGCTTCTGTTTATGTATTTCTCTTTTCAGGAAGGCTCATACAAGCGTTAATTCACGTATCCCGCCTGCCGGTGCGGGCGGGAAAGAATACGCCGCATCACTTGCCACGCCAGAACGCCTGCCAGCACATTGCCGATGGCAGCACCCGCCGCTAACCCCCACCAGCCGAAGAACTGCGAGCCTAGCCATAAACAAGGCAAATAACAGATAAACAGCCGAGCGCTGGACAGCAACATGGCGCGCAACGGCCAGCCCAAGGCATTACCTGCCGAAACCACCAACATGCAGACCCCTAGCGCTGCGTAGCTAGGCAACAGAAACCGAATAAGCAGTGTCAGCTCGCTTTGTACATCGGGGTTGCCCGCTAACGCCATCGACAGCCAGGGCGCTCCCAATGCCAATATCACGCCGAGCCCCAATTGCCACACTAGCGCGACCTTGATAGCCAGGCGCATGAGTTGCTGGATCTGCCCCCAATCTCCGGCGCCGTAACAGCGCCCTAGCCAGGGCGGAAGCGACATGGTCATGGCCAGAATCACCATTAATGAAAGCGTCTCCAATCGGCTTGCCAAGCCCCAGGCTGCCACTTCACTTTCACCCAAGCCCGCCACCGCTGAGATGGCCAGCATGGCAGCCAAAGGCGGCATCAACTGGCTAACCATGGCAGGAGCAGCAATACCGGAAAATGGCCGCCACGACTGATTGGCCTCTCGCCACAGCCCCTGCTGAGAGGCCCACTGGCGAGAGAGTAACTTGCGAGTGGTAATCAAAAGGCCCACGGAGAAAGCAATGACCGTCGCCCAGGCGGCACCTGGCAACCCCCAACCGTCCCAATCACCGACACCAAAAATCAGCAACGGATCGAGCACAAGATTGATAAGGCTACTCAGCACCATCATTTTACCCGGCAAGCGGGTATCACCGTACGCGCGAAATACGCTGTAACTGAAATAGAGCAGCGCGCCCAACCAGGCGGATAGCAACTGAGGCGCCCAGTAAATCCGGATATACGAGAGTGTGGTTTCGTCTGCACCCAATAATTGAAAAATGGGCACATGAAATAACCACAAGATGATCGCCAAGAAGCCGATCACTCCTCCCCCCGCCATGAGAACCAAACTGCTTAAACGCCTTGCCCGCGCCTCTTCGCCGGCTCCCAGGGCGCGTGAAATCAAGGCGGCTATCGCAATTCCCATCCCGACCTGGATACCGATGATCAGAAACGAAAGCGGAAAGGTAAACGACTGAGCGGCCAATGGCGCAGTCCCCAGGCGGGCAATAAAGGCGCTATCGACAAGTTGAAAACCCAATAGTGCCAATACCCCAATAGCCATTGGCCAGGTTTGGCGCCATAGGGTTATTGCCAACTCTTTTTGTTGCATGACAGCTGCCAAGCACGCTCTCCTTATCTAGTGGCTAACTCTTCATCGTTTGTAACGTAAAACGCCACCGCCCATGAAGGGCAGTGGCGTAAGACCCGCCGTAAAAATTTACTGGCGAATGCCTTCAAACGTCACATACAGCTCGAGCTCATGCATGGATTCAGGAAAATCGCTCATGTCGATTCCGTAATCGCTCAGCGTCAGCATGGTGCTGCCTTCGAAACCAGCGCGATAGTTGCCCCAAGGGTCTTCACCCTCACCCAGCAGGGTAACCGGCATTTCGATCTCTTGGGTCTCGCCGTGCAGGGTCAGGTCACCTGACAACACGCCTTCATTATCGCCCGTCGATTCAAAGCCCGTCGAGGTAAACGTAGCGGTCGGAAACTCGCTGGCGTTCAAGAAGTCGTCGCTGAGAATATGACGATCTCGCTCAGCGTGGTTACTGGTCAAACTATCGACCTGTACTTCGATCTCGGCAGAAGAAGCATCGATATCTTCAGGATCATAGGCAAACTGGCCCTCAAACTCTTCAAAGCTGCCGAGGATATAAGAGAAGCCCAGATGAGAAATTTTGAACTGGACGAAGGCGTGCTGACCTTCGGTATCGATTTGGTAATCGGCGGCCTGGGCTTGGCTCAACGGTACCAGCGCTATAGCGGAGATCGCGGATGCAAATGCGGTCTTTTTGAACATAATGAACTGCTCCTTGCTTTACTTAGTAGGCACCGCGGTTGTCAATTATCTTACCCGCAGTGTTTAGAAAAAATGTTTTGAAAAAGTGTTCAGTAAAATTGTATTCAGACAACGTCATTATCTTGGTACGTTTCGATGGCCTGATTGGCTATGCGCTGGGTTTAGCATACGTACCAGCGTTTTATGCCGCCCTAACCAGTGATGCTTAAAAGCAGCAAGCGAATGCCCCGCCGCTAAAACCATTAATGCCAGGGCACTGTACCAGTGTATCTCACCCGCAAAGCTCGCTTGATTGGGCATGTCGTACAGCACCGCTGGTACTTCGAACCAGCCAAAAACAGTAATCCCCCGGCCATCGGCCGTTGAAATTAAATAGCCACTCACCATAACAGTTAGCAACAACACATAGAGCGCAATATGACCGGCATGGGCGGCAATAGTTTCTAATCGGCTCCCCTCTGCGTGGGGCGTTGGCTGAACGAAGCGCCATACCAATCGCGCGAAGGTAGCCATCAACAGCAGGATGCCAATCGAGCGGTGTACCCAAGGCCCCTGATTGTACCAAGGGTCGTAATAGCCCAGATCCGTCATCCACCAGCCCAGTGCAAACAGCCCGATAATGGCTAGCGCACTAAGCCAGTGGAACAGAATACTGATTAATCCCCATCCGCTGCGACTATTTTGCCACATGTGTCCTTCCTTATTTATCGCCACAAAACAGCGAATATAGTAATAACAAAAGCATACCGTGTAATAGCGTTGGCAACCGCTGAAAAAAGCAGAACGCTCCATTCGTAAAAACCACTGCTGGAGAGACGCTAAAATGGGCGGGCGATTAACGATCATTTCATACGTATGGCTTTTTTTAGCCAGTGGATCACATTTACCTCGCTAAACATGCCTAAATACTTGCGTGAGGCGGCGTCCATCTGCCAATATTCAAACAAGTGTTCGATTGATGCGCTTATTAACAACAGCAGGCTGAATATCAAGGCCTGAAACAGAGAGAACTCCTATGCTCACCCTACTCCTAATTGTGCTCGCCATCGCCGGCCTGCTGGTGGTAATGCGGCGCGAAGCAGGCGCCCCCGCGGCGCTAGCGGTGCTTGGCGTACTGGGCCTTGTTGGCCTGCTGTTTGATGCCGAAGTGATCGGCGTGCTGCTCCTGGTAGGCGCCGTCGCGGTTGCCGTGGCAGGTTTGCCCGCCTTGCGTCGCAGGTGGCTAACACCGCGCCTTTTCGCCACTTTTAAAAAAGTGGCGCCCAAAGTATCTGCTACCGAGCGCACGGCCCTGGAAGCAGGCAGTGTCTCCTGGGATGGCGAGCTGTTTTCAGGCAAGCCCCAGTGGGAAAAACTGCTGGCCTTTAAAGATGACGGCCTACGCGACGATGAAAAAGCCTTCTTGGCCAATCAGTGTGCGAAAGCAGCGGGCATGTGTAACGCTTGGGATATCGCCCAAGAGCGCGCTGACCTGCCCCAGCAGCTTTGGGACTACCTGAAAAAAGAGGGCTTCTTCGGCATGATCATTCCGAAGGAGTACGGCGGTTTGGGCTTTTCGGCCAAGGCACAGTCCATGGTACTTCAGAAGCTCTCCGCCAACGAAACCCTGATGGTCACTGTGGGTGTACCTAACTCCTTGGGCCCCGGCGAGCTGTTGCTTAAATACGGTACCCAAGCGCAGAAAGATCACTACCTGCCGCGCTTATCCGATGGCCGCGAGATTCCTTGCTTTGGCCTCACCGGCCCCCGCGCAGGCTCTGATGCTACGTCGCTGCCTGATACCGGCGTTGTCTGCAAGCAAACCATTAACGGCGAAGAAGTCCTTGGCCTACGCCTTAACTTCGAAAAACGCTGGATTACCCTGGCGCCCATCGCCACCGTCGTTGGCTTAGCCTTCCGTTTGTTCGACCCTGAAAGACTGCTGGGTGACGAAGAAGATCGCGGTATTACCCTGGCGTTGATCCCTCGCGAGACCGATGGCATGGAAATCGGCCGCCGTCACCACCCTATCGGCAGCCCGTTTATGAACGGCCCGATTATCGGTAAAGATGTCTTTGTTCCGCTGGACACCATCATTGGTGGCCCGGACATGATCGGCCAGGGCTGGCGAATGCTGGTCGAGTGCCTCTCGATTGGTCGCTGCATCACGCTGCCGTCAGGCGCTACCGGCACCGCGCGTTATGCTCTGGGTTGGAGCGGCGGTTTCACTCGCGTGCGTCGCCAGTTCAATGTGCCGGTTGCCGAAATGGAAGGCGTACAAGAGCCTCTCGCCCGCATGGCGGCGCTGGCCTATGTCTCACAGGCCACCGTGTATCAAACGGCCAACATGATCGATCATGGCGAAAAACCGGCGGTGCCCTCGGCGATTCTGAAAAGCCAGCTGACCGAATTCCAGCGCGTGCTGCTCAGCGATGCCATGGACGTACACGGCGGCAAGGCAGTGACGCTTGGGCCGCGCAACTACCTCGGCATCGGCTACAGTGCCAACCCGGTCGCGATCACCGTGGAAGGCGCCAACATCATGACCCGTAATCTGATGATCTTTGGTCAGGGCGCTATTCGCTGTCACCCTTACGTGCTTGATGAGTTGGCCGCCAAAGACGCTAACGACATGAAGGCATTCGACAAGGCCTTCTTCGGCCACGCGGGTTTGATCTTTGGTAACGCCGCCCGCGCCTTTACCCTAGGCTTTGGTATCGGCAAAACCAGCGTACCTTTCGATGGCCCGGCCGCAGCTTATGCTCAGGATATTGCCCGCCTCTCCGCTGGTTTTGGCCTGTGTGCCGATGCGGCCATGGCAAGCCTGGGCTCAGCGCTGAAGAAACGCGAAATGATCTCCGCACGGCTGGGGGATGTACTTTCTAATCTCTATCTGACCTCAATGGTGCTCAAGCAGTGGCAGGCGGGTAGCAAGGTAGAAGGCGAAGAAGCCCTACTGCATTACAGCTGCCGATTCCTGCTACAGCGCGCGGAGCAGGCGTTTGTGGAGATTTTCGATAATCTACCCAACCGCGCGTTAGGTAAGACACTGAACGCCGTCGTGATGCCGACCGGTCGCCGCTGGAACAAACCGCACGACGACTTGGCCCGCGATATCGCTAAGCGTGTTTCTACCCACAGCGCCCTACGCACCAAGTTACTAGAAAACACTTGGGACGCCGATGACGGTGAACAGCGCAACCCATTGGCACGCTACAACGCTCTGCTGGTCGATTATGACCGTGCGGAAGCGATCTACCGCACGTTGAACAAAGCGTATGCCAAAGGTGAGCTCCCGCAGACAGCGTTGCACCCTGAAGCACGCGTTGAGGCCGGCTTGGAAAAAGGCCTGATCAGCGCAGAGGATGCCGACTTCATGCGTACCTTCGAAACCGAGGTACTGGAGATGCTCACCGTAGACGACTTCGCCTACGATGCCTTTGCCAAAGACAAGTCAACGCTAATCGATCACAACGGCAAACCTGCCACGGCACCGCAACAGGCAGAAGAAAGCATTAAGTAACTTATATAATTCAATAAGTTACTGTCAAATATAGCCGACTACTGTGAGCCAGTAGTCGGCTTTTTTGTGTTCGCTTTCTACGCCTAAATGCCTAGTCTTATCGCCTAAAAACGCGTTGCAAGTTCGCAAGTGATCAACTAGCCTTTCGTAAACGAAAGCGACCTCACCTTTTTGTCGCCTTTCCAATAGCAAGATCCAATAACAATGACGCTAGCGAGATCGGCATGTCCTTACATTTGCAAAATATTGATCACATCGTTAACGGTGTGCCTCATATCAGTGGAATAGACCTAGCGCTTGAGCCAGGCTCATTCAATGTACTGCTAGGGCGAACGCTGGCCGGAAAAACCACTCTCATGCGTCTGATGGCAGGGCTCGAACCTCCCACCCGCGGAAAGATCATCATGGATGGTAAGGACGTCACCAACGTCTCCGTTCGCAAACGTAATGTTTCCATGGTGTATCAGCAGTTCATCAACTACCCGAGCCTCACGGTGTACGACAACATAGCGTCGCCGCTCAACCTCGCCAAACATCCGAAAAGTGATATCAAGAAGCGCGTAGGTGAAATTGCCGAAATGCTGCACATCGAGCATTTGCTCAACCGCTACCCGCAAGAGCTCTCCGGTGGCCAGCAGCAGCGCACCGCCATGGGGCGGGCTTTGATCAAGGATGCCGATGTCATTTTGTTTGACGAACCGCTGGTCAATCTGGATTACAAGCTGCGCGAAGAGCTGCGTGACGAGCTGCGTGAACTGTTCAAAGCGCGCAACTGCATCGCGGTGTATGCCACCACCGAACCCAATGAGGCGCTGGCGCTGGGTGGAAACACCGCCGTACTGCATGAAGGCAGATTACTTCAGTATGGCCCCACCGAGCAGGTTTACCGCGAGCCGAACGGACGTTTCAGCGCCGAGATGTTCTCCGAACCGCCGATCAATATCGTTCCTGGACGGCTCACCGATACTGAAATTACCTTTGATCAGACGCTGCACTTCCCCTGTGACGAAAAGCTGAAACGGCTGGAACCCGGTGATTATGACTTTGGCGTGCGCGCATCTCACCTTACTCTGCAACCGCAGCAGCCCGATGATCTCGCTTTGGATGTGCATGTAGACGTGGCGGAGATCAGTGGCTCTGAAACCTTTCTCCACGTTCACCACGAACGCTTTCCGCTCGTGCTCCATCTGGCCGGTATTCACCAGTTTAGCGTCAACGAACCGCTGAAGGTCTACTTCCCTACCCACCAACTTTACGCCTTCGATAAACAGGGGCACACAGTGCATATTCCTGCGCGTCAGGGAGGAGCTGCCCATGGCTGAGATTACCTTAAAAGGTCTCGCGCACTCCTATGAAAAAACCCCCAAGGGTGCGGCGGATTACGCTATTCGTCAGATGGATCACGTGTGGCATCAAGGCGGCGCCTATGCGCTACTGGGGCCGTCGGGGTGCGGTAAATCCACGCTACTCAATATCATTTCCGGTCTACTTGAACCCTCAGAGGGTGACGTGCTTTTTGATGGCCAACGGGTCAACGAGCTGCCTCCCGAAGAGCGCAATATTGCCCAGGTTTTCCAGTTTCCGGTGATTTACGACACCATGACGGTGTTCGATAACCTCGCTTTCCCGTTGCGCAACATGAACACGCCCGAGTACCGGGTGACGCCCAAGGTAATGGAAGTCGCCGATATACTTGAGCTGACGCCGCTGCTGAACCGCAAAGCCAAGAACCTGACCGCCGATGAGAAGCAAAAAGTCTCTATGGGGCGTGGGCTGGTTCGCGACGACGTGACCGCCATTCTGTTTGATGAACCGCTGACGGTGATCGACCCGCAGCTCAAGTGGAAGCTGCGCCGCAAGCTCAAGGAGATTCACGAGCGCTTCAACATCACCATGATTTACGTCACCCACGATCAGTTGGAGGCGTCGACCTTCGCCGACAAAATCGCCGTGATGTATGACGGCCAAGTGGTGCAGTTCGGTACGCCACGGGAGCTGTTTGAACGCCCGGCCCACACCTTCGTCGGCTATTTCATCGGCAGTCCCGGCATGAATTTCATGGCCGTCGAGTATCAAGATGAACAGGTCATGTTCGGCCATCAATCACTGCCAGTGAGTGCACCGATCAAAAGCGCCATAGCGCATGCCAGCAGTCACAACATCAAGCTGGGTATCCGTCCCGAGTTTATCGACATTAGCGCAAGCCCGGGCGCTGAAAGCGTGCCCGTCGAGGTCATCAGTGTGCAGGATCTCGGCACGTATTCCCTGCTGACCTATCGGCTCAATGGGCAAACCTTCAAGGCGCGTCTTCCTGAAGGGCATCCCCCCGTGGGAGACGCGGCGTTTGCTGCGTTCGATACGGCCAAACTCGCCCTCTATATCGATGAATACCTCGTGGAGACCGGCCATGAATAACAAGGTACCCAACAACAGAGCGTGGCTGCTGGTGCTTCCCATGCTGGTATTGGTGGCATTTTCCGCCGTCATTCCCCTCATGACCGTGGTCAACTACTCGGTGCAGGATGTGCTAGGCCCCAACGCGAGCTTTTTCACGGGCACCGAGTGGTTTAGAACCATGCTCAACGACGAGGCGCTGCAGTCCGCATTTCTGCGCCAAATTTCATTCTCACTGATTATTCTGGCTATCCAGATACCGTTGGGAATAGGGATTGCCTTGATCATGCCCAAACGCGGCTGGCAGGCCTCGGCGGTGTTGATATTGATTACCCTGCCGTTGCTGATTCCCTGGAACGTCGTGGGCAGCATCTGGCAAATTTTTACCCGTGGCGACATTGGCCTTATGGGCTGGGGGCTGCGTCAACTGGGCGTCGACTACAACATTACCGGTAATGCCAGCGACGCCTGGGTGACGATCGTCTTGATGGATGTATGGCACTGGACGCCGCTCGTGGCGATGCTTTGCTACAGCGGACTGCGCTCGATTCCTGAAGCGTATTATCAGGCAGCGCGTATAGACCGCGCCTCCAAGTGGGCGGTGTTCCGCTATATCCAGTTGCCTAAGCTCACCAACGTGCTCGTTATCGCCGTTCTGCTGCGCTTCATGCACTCGTTCATGATTTACGCCGAGCCCTTTGTGCTGACCGGCGGCGGCCCCGGCAGTTCGACCACCTTCCTGAGCCAGTCACTGGCCACCATGGCCATCGGCCAACAGGATCTGGGGCCCTCTGCCGCGTTTTCGCTGATCTACTTCCTGGTCATTCTGCTGGTGAGCTGGGTGTTCTACACCACCATCATGAACATGCAGAAAGACAAGCCACCGCATGGAGGTGCCTGATATGAGCTACCAACTCGAAAACACCCAGCGTGGCGAGAAATACAATACGATTTACAGCAAAGTCACACCGGCTCAGCGGCGTAACCGCTCTGCCCGCTCCCGCTTGCGCTCACGGCTTCTGCTCGGTCTCTATTTGGCGCTGATGATCCTGCCGATTTACTGGCTGATCAACATGTCGCTGCAGACCAACAGCGAAATTCTTGGCTCGATGACGCTGTGGCCGCAAAACCTCACCTTTGACAACTACATCGGCATCTTCACCAACTCAAGCTGGTACATGGGCTACGTCAACTCCATCCTCTATGTGGCCATGAACATGCTGATCACGATCTGCGTGGCACTCCCGGCCGCCTATGCGTTTAGCCGCTATACCTTTATCGGCGACAAGCACCTGTTTTTCTGGCTGCTGACCAACCTGATGGCGCCACCGGCGGTCTTCCTGCTGCCCTACTTCCAGCTCTACTACTCGGTGGGCCTGTTCGATACCCACATCGCCGTCGCACTAGCCCACTGCCTGTTTAATATTCCGCTGGCCATCTGGATTCTGGAAGGCTTTATGAGCAGCGTGCCCAAAGAGATCGATGAAACGGCGTATATCGATGGCTACAGCTTTCCGCGCTTCTTCGTCAAGATTTTCATCCCCATGATCCGCTCGGGGATCGGCGTCACGCTGTTCTTCCTGTTCATGTTCTCTTGGGTGGAACTACTGCTGGCGCGCACATTAACGGCCACTGATGCCCAGCCAATCGGCATGATCATGACACGTACGTCAACCGCCTCCGGGATTGATTGGGGCACCCTGGCCGCCGCCGGTGTACTGACCATCATCCCCGGCATTCTGGTGGTTTATTTCGTCCGTAACCATATCGCCAAGGGCTTCGCCCTGGGCCGTACCTGAGGAGAGCGCACCATGTCTTGGATGGTATGGACCATGCCCACCGCCATATTCTTTTCATCTATCGCCGCCATGCTGGCGGGGATGACGATATGGGAGATTTTATCTCCCACCATAGAGCGCAAAGGGTTTCTACCCATTGCGACCACTCGCGGGGACCGGCTGTTTATCGGCCTGCTCTCGGCGGCCTTTATCCACCTGGGAGTGATTGGCTTCACCTCATTATCCATTTGGATTGCACTGGCGGTATCCGCGGTATGGCTGCTGGTGTTGATGCGCTGGGGATAGCGCTTGGGAAACACTCGAAAAGCGTATGCAACAGCGCTTTAGAGCGATGTAAAGGGCGCGCTAGCGCTTAACGGTATCAAGGACGGCCAAGCCATCATGGAAGAACACAACAAAACGAGGTCACCATGCAAAAGCACTACAACAAATCCAGTCTGACTGAGTTCAAGCTGACTAGGTTCAAACTGACAACCCTCGCAGCCGGTCTGTTACTGGCCTCGGGGTCACTGTCAGCGCAGGAACAGGATGCCCGCGCCATTGCTGAACGCTTGGTCGACGAGCACTTCCAGAACTCAACCCTAAGCCGTGAAGAGCAGATCGAAGAGCTGATGTGGTTTGCCAAGGCAGCCGAGCCCTTTCGCGGTATGGATATCCAAACCGTCGCCGAAGGCCTCACCACTCACGTCTATGAAAGTGAAGTATTGGCGGAAGCCTTTAGTGAGCTGACCGGCATCAACCTGACCCACAACATCATCGGCGAAGGCGATGTCGTGGATACCATGCAGAACCAAATGCAGTCGGGTAACAGCATCTATGACGGCTTCGTCAATGATACTGACTCCATCGGTACGCATATCCGCTACGGCACGACCATCAATATCTCTGAAGCGATGGAGAACGAGTGGGCCGATTACACCCTGCCCACGCTGGATCTGGATGACTTTATTGGCCTGCAATACGGCACCGGCCCGGATGGCAGTCTTTATCAGCTACCGACTCAGCAGTTCGCCAACCTTTACTGGTTCCGCTATGACTGGTTCCAGCGCGAAGACCTGCAGGAACAGTTTCGGGAAATCTACGGCTATGATTTAGGCGTACCCACCAACTGGACTGCTTATGAAGACATTGCCGAGTTCTTCACTGAGCATGTAGGCGAGATAGACGGCACCAAGATCTACGGTCACATGGATTACGGTCGTCGCGACCCGTCGCTAGGCTGGCGTTTCCATGACTCCTGGCTCTCTATGGCAGGCATGGGTAGCCCCGGCGTACCTTCTGGTAACCCCGTGGATGATTGGGGTATTCGCGTAAACGAAGATAGCCAGCCGGTAGGCGCCAGCGTCAGCCGTGGCGGTGCCACCAATTCACCGGCCTCTGTGTTCGCGATGCAGAAAGCCGTCGATTGGCTACAGGATTTTGCCCCCGAAGAAGCACAGGGCATGACCTTTGGTGAAGCAGGCCCTGTGCCAGCGCAAGGCCACATTGCTCAGCAGATCTTCTGGTACACCGCGTTTACCGCCGACATGACCGACCCTTCCGTGGCCGTGACCGACGATGAAGGCAACCCACTGTGGCGCATGGCTCCTTCACCGACCGGCCCTTACTGGGAAGAAGGTATGAAAGTGGGCTATCAGGACGTAGGGGCATGGACCTTCTTTGACTCTACCCCCGAAGACCGCCGCACCGCGGCGTGGCTGTTTGGTCAGTTCACCGTGTCTAAAACCGTGTCTTTGGAAAAACTCATGCATGGTTTAACGCCGATTCGCGAATCTGACATCTTCTCTGAGCAGATGACCGAAATGGCACCCAAGCTGGGTGGTTTGGTGGAATTCTACCGTAGCCCCAACGAGTCCAACTGGACGCCTACCGGTACCAACGTACCTGACTACCCACGCATGGCACCGCTGTGGTGGCAGAACCTTGCACCGGTCATGAGTGGTGAAGTGACGCCTCAGGAAGGTCTCGACAAGCTGGCGGCAGATCTAGACAGCACCATGAATCGTCTGGCCCGCGCCAACGTGTTCGACAGCTACGCGCCGGTACTTAACGAAGAGCGCGACCCACAGTACTGGCTGGACCAGGACGGCGCCCCGAAACCCAAGCTGGATAATGAAATGCCGCAAGGCACCACCGTTCCTTACGATGAAATGATGGAAGCCTGGATGGAAGCTGGTACGCGCCAAGAGTAATCGAGCTTACCAGTAACGACGCGTCAAAACTTGCAGGGCGGGCTCAGGCTCGCCCTGCCAAGGGTTTCATTGGCGGTATGCCAGAGCTAAAGAGACGACACCCACTGCAACCGGGCTATTGATTGGTTAATTGGATCCGCTATGAAACTGCGAAATCGAAATATTGAGAAGTTACCCACTGAAACCTTTGATGCCCTGATCATTGGCGGCGGTATCAATGGCGCGGCCACCGCAGCGGCACTGGCGGGTAAGGGCGCAAAAGTAGCCCTGATCGACCGTGGCGACTTCGCTGGCAGTACCAGCATGCACTCCTCCAACCTGGTGTGGGGTGGAATTAAATACATGGAAAGCAAGGATTTTGCACTGGTTCGCAAACTGTGCAAAAGCCGCAACCACTTGATCAAAAGTTACCCTTCTACGGTTCAGGAAATTCGTTTCCTCACTACTATTTCCAAAGGTTTCCGCCACTCCCCTCGTTACCTGTGGGCGGGCACCTGGCTTTACTGGCTGATGGGCAATGGCTTCACTAAGCTGCCCCGTCTGCTTTCACCCCATAAAATCAAGCAAGAAGAGCCCATTATCGATATTGAAGGCGCGGTGGGTGGTTTCGAGTATTCCGACGCTTACCTTCACGATAATGATGCTCGGTTTGTCTTCAACTTTGTACGCCAAGCGCTTAACTACGGGGCAATTGCTGCCAATTACGTCGAGTCGCTCGGCGCTGAGCGAAAAGGTGACCTTTGGGTCACCAAAGCACGCAACGTCATTGATGGCAGCACCTTTGATATTCGCGCCAAGGTGCTCATCAATGCGGCCGGCCCGTGGGTCGATCAACACAATGAGCTGACCGGGCAAAAAACCACCCATCACCATCTCTATTCCAAAGGTATTCACCTCATCGTTCCCCAATTGACCGACACACAGCGAGTGTTGGCATTTTTTGCTGACGATGGTCGACTGTTCTTTGTAATCCCCATGGGCAACCGCACCTGCATAGGAACGACCGATACCCATATGGAACATCCAGAGGTGGAGGTCACCGCTGACGATATCGCCTTTGTGCTGGAAAACATCAATAAGCGCCTGACGCTGACTAAACCGCTTACTCAGGATGACATCATCTCAACGCGCTGCGGTGTTCGGCCATTAGCCATCAAAGATAATCAGGGCAACGATCGCGACTTCCTGCAGCTCTCGCGTAAGCACGTGGTCGATACCAACGCCGACAGCGCGCATATCAGTATCTTTGGTGGCAAGCTGACCGACTGTTTGAACGTAGGCGATGAGATTGCCGAAGAAATTAGCCAACTGGGCGTTAACCTGACAGACCCCAGTTTCCACTGGTACGGCGAGCCTCCCAACGCTGTTAAACAGCAGTTTATGGATCAAGCCAAGCGCATGAACCTGGACGCCATGACGGCCTCAACCTCGTCTGAACAGCTCTCCACACGACTCTGGCGGCGCTATGCGGATCAGGCCATTCAGATGTTGGAGAAAATTCGCCAGGACCCCGCCCAAGGTGAAATTCTAATCGAGGGCACCGAGTACATTCGCTGTGAGCTTGAGCATGCCCGTGATCATGAAATGATCACTCAGCTTGAGGATTTTTTACGCCGCCGAGCCAAGGTCTCACTGGTCGTGCCCCACGAGCAGCTTCGCCATTCAAAGGGCTTAAAAGAGGCTTGCCGGGTGTTGTTTGGCGATGATGCCGATGAGCGTTTAAACGACTACTTCGAACATCACCGGGATACCTCGCTACCGTTTACGCCTGCTCCGAAGGGTTAAGCCTTTTAAGCGTAATAAGTAAAAAGCCCCCTCAATTCAATGAGGGGGCTAATGGTTATTTAACCGCTTTAATTGTTCTACTCTTCATCTTCAATACGAAGCTGGGAGTCTCCCGCGAGCACTTCATCCCAGGCCTCTTCCAGTGTGCAGCCTGAACGGCTATCCACTGTATCGATAACCTCAACTGCATGTTGCAGTGACTCACGGTTGCCCTTCAGCGCCACCACTAGCCTGGCAAGGTCTTGCTTACTGAAGGAGCTGGCGATGCTATTGGCTTGTTGGCTCAGTTCGATGCAGTTCATTAGTAATACCTCATGGTATGGTCATCCGCTGCCAAACCGGTAATCGGTTGAAAGCAGCCATCTTAGTTAACGACGTATGGTGACGTTGCTACTCATGCTGGGCCGGGTAAGTGCCCAGTTCGGTAACTGCGAAATGGTCACAAGCGTTAAGACCTTCGCCTTTTAGCACTTGGGTAATACTGAAGCGCTATGGTTCTGTAGCAAGGATGAGGTGAGTAGTTCGGGATAACGAAACACCGCCCTGATCCATGACTTCACTATGGGTCACAGGCACAAAGCTAACAATGCGTCATTGGCCGCAGGCAGGGTTGTAACTCGACTACATAACCGCGCAATAAGCGATAATGCTGTTAAAGACTTTCAAGAGGGGCGCTAAAAGCGCAAAAAAAGGCGACCAGCTGGTTATTGGCCGCCCTATCATAAGACACGTTGCGTTATTTAATAGTAGGCTTAAGTCGTGAGGCGTCGTTTTGATTCATATTTTCGAGACGTCGCTTTAAGACATACTTTTAAGACGTCGCTTTAATACATAGCCTTAAGGCAACGTTTTAAGAGCCCTAGGCGTGGGAGCGAACCCGGGAAACCGCGTCCAGCCAACCTTGATAAAGCTGCTCGCGCGTGGCCTCTTCCATGGTGGGCACAAAGCTCTTCTCGCAGCGCCACAGCTGTTCAATCTCTTCCAGGGTCTGATACCAACCCAAACGCAGCCCAGCCAGGTAGGCAGCGCCCAGCGCCGTGGTTTCCAGTATGGTGGGGCGATCTACCTGTACACCGAGCATGTCGGCCAGAAACTGCATCACCCAGCTGTTCTTCACCATGCCGCCATCGACACGTAGCGTGCCGGGAGGTGCCTCCATGTCATCGTTCATGCAGTGCTGCAGGTCGCGGGTTTGATAGCACACGGCCTGCAGCCCGGCGGCGACAATTTCCGCAATGCCGGTATCCCGGGTCAAGCCAAAAATCGCTCCTCGCGCTTTGGGGTCCCAGTGCGGCGCGCCCAAACCAGTAAACGCAGGTACCAAGTAAACGCTGTGGCCGCTACGCGTTTCCCGGGCCAGTGCTTCGGTTTCCGAGGCATCGGCAAACAGATTGAGTCCGTCGCGCAGCCACTGCACCGTTGCCCCTGCCACGAAAATACTGCCTTCCATCGCATACGTCGGCTTACCATTCAGGCGGTAGCCGATGGTGGTCAATAGACGGTTTCGTGACAGTGACGGCGTCTCACCGGTATTGACGATCATGAAACAGCCGGTGCCGTAGGTACTCTTGCCCATGCCTGGCTGAAAACACGCCTGCCCGACCAAAGCAGCCTGCTGGTCTCCTGCCACCCCAGCGATGGGCAGGGGTGCGCCAAGCCAGTGCGCCTCGGTGGTGCCGAAATCATCGCTGGAGTCTTTCACTTCGGGCAGTAGGTTGCCGGGAATATTGAACAGCGCTAGCAGCTCGTCGTCCCACTCCTGAGTATGAATATTGAACAGTGCCGTGCGCGACGCATTCGTTGCATCGGTGACATGCTGCTGTCCACCGGTCAATCGCCAGATCAGGAAACTGTCGACAGTGCCGAAGGCCAGCTCTCCCCGTTCGGCTCGCTCCCGTGCGCTCTCGACATTATCCAGAATCCAGGCAAGTTTGGTCGCTGAGAAGTAGGGATCAATCAGCAGGCCGGTCTTGGCTTGAACGACGCCGGTGTGGCCTTTGTCCCGCAGCGCCTGACACAAATCCGAGGTGCGGCGATCCTGCCAGACAATGGCGTTATAAAGCGGTTTGCCGGTCGCTCGGTCCCATAACAGGGTAGTTTCACGCTGATTGGTAATACCGATCCCAGCAATCTGTTCTGGCGTAACGTCAGCATTGGCCATCACATCACGGCAGGTGGCCACCACCGTTTCCCAGATATCTTCTGGGTCGTGCTCGATCCAGCCATCATGCGGAAAGTGCTGAGTAAACTCCTGCTGCGCAACGGCAGTCACTTGACCCTGGCGGTCGAAGAGAATGGCGCGTGAGCTGGTGGTACCCTGATCGATGGCAAGTATATAAGAGGACATATCGAGTTCGCTTTGTTGTAGTGTCTTTCGATTTTGTTTAATTGCTTTCGCTTTATTATGTTTTAAGGCTACTCCAGCCGCTCGAAATGCTCAAGGATGAAACTGCCCGGGAAGCGCTTGCCTATGCGATATGCAATGCCACATCGTGTTGGGTCAGCAAACGCTGAATTGCTTCAGGCGGTTTGCGATCGGTGAACAGCGCATCCAACTGCTCCAAGTTGCCCTGACGAACCACCGGGTTACGGTGAAACTTGGAGTAGTCTGCGGCTAAGTAGATACGCCGCGAGTTGGCAATGATTGCTTGAGCGACGCGCACTTCCTGGTAATCGAATTCCAGCAGCGAACCATCCTCGTCAATACCGCTGATACCGATAATGCCGTAATCCACTTTGAACTGATTGATAAAGTCGATAGTGGCTTCGCCAATGATCCCGCCATCACGCGAGCGCACCTGCCCCCCGGCGATGATCACGGTAAAATCTTCTTTATGCTGCAGTATGGCGGCCACATTGAGGTTATTGGTGATGATCTCGAGCCCTTGATGCTCCAACAGCGCATGAGCAATCACTTCGTTGCTGGTGCCGATGTTGATGAACAGCGAAGCGTGGTTGGGAATGTGCTGTGCCAAACAGCGGGCAATACGCTCTTTCTCTTCCAGGTGGAGCGTCTTGCGTGTGCTATAGGCGGTATTGACGGTGCTCGATTCGATGCCGACGCCGCCATGCACACGGCGCACCCGCCCTTCGTCAGCCAGCGTGTTCAAATCACGGCGAATCGTTTGCGGCGTCACCGCAAAGTGGTCAGTGAGCTGTTCGATACTCATATAGCCGTGCTGGCGAACTAGCTCGACAATGGCATCCTGGCGAAATTGTTGATTCATAAGCCCGGCCTGTTCGATTTTTATTGGTTTCTGAACGTATTAGGGTAGCAAAATTTTCGAAATCTAATAGCTCTCATCAAGCGCTTCATTTCCACCACATCGACAGGCCAAACCGTTAGACGTCTTCTAAAGCGGCCATACCAAAAGAATCAGCGGAATCGCGACCGCCAATACCACCAATGAAAGCGGTAACCCCAATTTCCAGTAATCGCCAAACCGATAGCCACCAGGCCCCAGCACCAGCGTATTCGACTGATGTCCGATCGGCGTCAAAAAGGCACAGGACGCACTCACGGCCACCACCATCAGGAACGGGTCGAGCGAGACATCGAACCCATTGGCCAGGCTTACCGCGATCGGCGCCATCAGCAGAGCTGCCGCCGCGTTATTGACCACGTTCGAGAGCAACATGGAGAGCAGAAACAGCCCCACCATCGTAATCACGACCGGCCAATCACTGCCAAAGCGTAGCAGTGCATCGGCAATCAGGTCGGCGCCACCACTGGTTTCCAACGCCTCCCCAACGGGTATCATGGCGGCCAGCAGCACGATCACAGGGCCATCGATGGCTTGATACCCTTCGCGCAATGGCAATACGCCAATCAGTAACGAAATCAGCGCTGCCGTGCTCATGGCTACGGCGGCGGGCAGAAGATCAAACAACATGGCAATGATCGCCAGGGCAAATATCGCCACCGACATAGCAAGCTTACGCGGCTGACCAAGATGCAGTTCACGGCTTGCTAGCGGCAAACAGCCCAGTGAAGCCAAACTCTCTGAAATCTCGTTCTCGCTGCCCTGAAGCAACAATACATCCCCATTCTTGAAGCGGATATCACGCAGACGCTGCTTCAAGCGCCCCCCATCGCGGGCAACAGCGACCAGGTGGAGGCCAAACTGATGGTTCAAGCGTAGTTGGCGTACGCTACGGTTGATCATCATGGAGTCATTACGAATGACGGCTTCAATCAGTTGCAGGCCCTCGGTATCGACGGGCTGATGATCCTGCGCTGCCGCTTTGTTTTTATCGGTATTCGCCCCACCACCCGCTTCACCATCGGCGGTAGGCTCTACGTCTGGTGCCTCCTCTTCGAGTTCGGCAATGGCACTCAGCCCCACTTTGTCTTCCAGCAGCTGGAGTTCGTCGGGCCCTGCTTCCAAGAGAAGAATGTCGCCCTCTTCCAGTGCACCGTGAAAGTTATAGCCAGCACGACGATTATCATCGCGAACGACCGCTAACACGGGAATGGTCTCGTCCAGCTCGTCGCGCAATTGTTGTAACGTTAATCCTTTGGCTTTTGACTCTTCCCCGACCTTCAATTCCACCAAATAGTTGGCGGTATCGAACATTTCATCGGTAGAAGCTTGGCCGCTGCGCTTGGGCGTCAGGCGCCAGCCGACCAGCACGATAAACGCAAGCCCCGCCAACGCCACCGCGATGCCAACGGGCGAAAAGCTGAACATGCTGAACGCATCGCCCGTTACATCACGCCGGTAGCTGGAGATAATGATATTCGGCGGGGTACCTATTAACGTGGTCAGGCCGCCAAGCAATGACCCGAAGGCCAGCGGCATTAACAGTAACGAAGGTGACGTGTTATGTTCACGGGCCAACCGCATCGCTACCGGCAGTAGCAGCGCTAAGGCGCCCACATTGTTCATAATTCCCGACAGCAGAACGACGGTACCGACTAATACCAGCAGTTGCAGCAGTAGGTTTTCACCCACTTTGAGTACTTGGTGGGCGATGATATCCACCACTCCGGAGCGTTCGAAACCGCGACTGAGTACCAGCACCGCAGCAACGGTGATCACCGCTGGATGCCCGAAACCGGTGAAGGCGTCTTCGGCTGGCACCAGCCCCAGCATGACCGAGCCCAGCAAGGCGGCCAATGCAACCAAGTCGTAGCGAAATCGCCCCCATATAAACGCGACGAGGGTCAGTCCAAGCACAATAAACACCAACGTACTCGGTGTTAACACCAACCAACCTAGGCCTAACGTGTCCATGCTAAGGTCTTCACCCACTATGTTCTCAACCGACATCCTTTTCCTACTCCCTTGCCATCGCTTGCTAGCGACAGCATACGATCGATCCACGCAACCTTTTCAGCATGGCTATTTCTTACGCACATTAGACGTTTACTATACATACGTATAGACCCTGCATACGCTAAACGCATAAATACATAACTTTAAAAGCAAAAAAGCTCGGTGAAGCCGAGCTTTGACGATTGCGATGATGGCGTCAGCAGTAGTGGCCCAGTGCGTAGGCATTCCACCCAGGCCAGCTTGTAGATATTGTCACAAGCGCTGATAGCCGAATGCGCCTGGTAAGGACGTACGGTAAGGTAGACGGCGTATGCCGACCTAGAGTAGTAATTAAGGCAGCAGGATAGTCGAGCCGGTGGTCTTGCGGCTCTGAACGGCGTCCTGGGCTTTACCTGCGTCTGCCAGCGGATAGCGGTTGGCGATATCGATGTTGACCTTTCCGCTCTCCAGCATGGCGAAGAACGCCTGGCACATCATTTCCAGGCGCTCGCGCGTATCGGCATACCCGTTCAAGCTCGGGCGAGTCACGTAAAGCGCGCCCTTCTGGTTAAGGATGCCGATATTGACACCGTCCACCGGGCCAGAAGCGTTGCCAAAGCTCACCATCAGGCCACGTGTCTTTAAGCAGTCCAGCGACATTTCCCAGGTATCCTTGCCTACCGAGTCATACACCACATCGCACATTTCGCCGTTAGTCAGCTCCCGCACCCGCTCAACCACGTTCTCTTCGCTGTAATTGATCGTCGCCCAGGCGCCGTTAGCCATGGCCAGGTCTGCTTTTTCCTGGGAACTGACGGTACCGATCAATTTGACGCCCAACGACTTCGCCCACTGGCAGGCAATCGACCCTACCCCACCGGCGGCGGCATGGAACAAAATGGTCTCGCCGCCCTTAAGCTCATAAGTCTGGCACAGCAGGTACTGAACGGTGAGCCCCTTGAGCATGCTGGCCGCTGCCGTCTCGAAATCAACGGAGTCGGGGAGTTTGACTACTTTTGCCGCTGGCAGCGTGTGCAGCTCGGCATAGGCGCCCAAGGGTCCTTGGGCGTAAGCCACACGGTCACCAACAGCCAGGTGTGCCACGCCAGCCCCCACGGCATCGACGACGCCCGCGCCTTCGGTGCCAAGACCCGAAGGCATCGCCGGGGCAGGATAAAGCCCGGTGCGAAAGTAAATATCGATGAAATTGAGGCCAACCGCTTTATTGGCGATACGCACTTCGCCCTGGCCGGGTTCAGCGGGCGTCACATCGACCAGCTCGAGCACCTCGGCACCGCCAGTCTGGGCAAATTGGATACGCTTAGACATGGAGATTTCCTTTCATTATTGGGTTTATGAATGATAGACAAGACAACAGGTGTCGCTATACAAGCGCGTCACCGCGTTTAAATCAAGCGAGCACGCTAGTGACTTAACTGAGTGAGTGGGCGTTGTGGACGCGGCAGCTAGCGTGATGAAACGCCGCTGTCATACACCCATGCTAAGATCGCGTCCCTTTTATCGTCCAAAGCGTAGAGTTTTGTCATGACACATCCCGCTATTCAAGTTCCCGCCCTGATTGCGCACCGCGGCTACTCGGCCGCCGCTCCCGAAAACACGCTGGCCGCCGTGCGTGCCGCCCATCAAGCGGGAGCGACCTGGGTAGAGTTGGATGTTCAATTGCTCGGAGATGGCACACCGGTCATCTGGCACGATGCCGATGTGGCGCGCTGCTCGAATGGGCGAGGCAGCTTGGCATCGATGAGCTGGGCAACGGCGCAAACGCTGGATGCGGGTAGTTGGTTTGGCGATCGCTTTGCCGGTGAAAAAATGCCCCGCCTGGACGAGATGCTGGCACTGCTTAACGAGCTGGAAATGGGCGTCAACATGGAGATCAAGGTCAACCGCGGGCGTGACCCCATTGCCCTGGTGGAGCGCGCACTGCCAGAGATGCTGGATACGTTGCCCAGCGAGCGGCTGATTATTTCCTCCTTCAATGCCGACGCCCTTACCCACTGCCGCAAGTTGGCAGATAAAGAGCGCTTGGCACTAGGCGTGCTGTTCGGCAGCGTCCCCAAACATTGGCGCGCGCAGTGTGAAGCCATCGAGGCTTTCAGTGTGCACCCCGACTGGCCACGCTTGAAACGCGCTCAAGCGGATGCCATGCAGAGTGATGGTTACCAAATATTGTGTTATACCGCCAACGACCCCAGTGCCTTCCATAGCCGCTGGGGTTGGGGTATCGCCGGTGTGATCACCGACGAACCCGCCGCGTTCAAGCGCTTTCTCGATAGCCATTGAAACGCGTAGCATGAGGCTGAACAAACCGTGACAAGGAGGCCGTTGTGAAATACCTGGGAGCCCACGTGAGCGCCGCCGGTGGCGCAGATCAAGCCGTTCATCGTGCTGTGCAAATAGGTGCCAATGCCTTTGCGCTGTTTACCAAAAACCAGCGTCAATGGCAGGGTAAACCGCTCACCGACGAAGCTATTCAAGCGTTTCGCCAAGCCTGCGCCGAACACCACTTCGCCCCAGAGCAGATCCTGCCTCACGACAGCTATTTAATTAATCTTGGCCATCCGGAACAGGAAGGGTTGAACAAGTCCAGAGCGGCGTTTTTGGATGAGATGCAGCGCTGCGAGCAGCTTGGGCTCACGCTGCTCAATTTCCACCCGGGCAGCCATTTAAACAAAATCAGCGAAAGCGACTGTTTAAAGCGTATTGCCGAGTCGGTGAATGAGGCGCTGGCGAATACCCAAGGGGTGACGGCCGTGATTGAGAACACCGCCGGCCAAGGGACCAACCTGGGGTGGCGCTTCGAGCATTTGGCCGCCATCATCGATCAAGTGGATGATAAAAGCCGGGTGGGTGTATGTATTGATACCTGCCACGCGTTTGCCGCGGGCTATGATCTGCGCAGCGCAGACGCCACACAAGCCACCCTGGATGAGCTGGGCAGCATAGTGGGGTTCAACTACCTGCGCGGAATGCACTTGAACGACGCCAAAAGTGCCTATGCCAGCCGCGTGGATCGTCACCACAGCCTGGGTAAAGGCAATATCGGCCTGCCTGCTTTTACCACTATCATGCAGGACACCCGAATCAACGCGATTCCGATGATTTTAGAAACCGTCGAACCCGACATTTGGGCTGAAGAAATTAGTTGGCTGCGTGCCCAGGCAGATAAAGCGCGTATCGAATAAGCGCTGCCGTCGAGGCGGGGTCTTTGCGCGCAAGGCGATGCTTGCCTACCCTTAAACTCCTTTCCCAAGCCCAGCCGACGTAAGGAGTTCCCAATGAGCGGTACCGATCTTGGCAGTTTCGATGCCCAGACCTTAGCTCAGTTGTTTAAAAGCCGTGAGGCCTCTCCTCTGGAGGCGACCCGAGCCGCCCTTGAACGAATCGAACGCTTCAACCCCGCTATCAACGCCTATGTTCACGTGGATGCCGAAGGCGCGGAGTCTGCGGCAAAAGCCTCAGCACGGCGTTGGGGGCAAGGTAAACCGCTAAGCCCCATCGATGGTATTCCCGTATCACTGAAAGATTTGACCCAGGTAGCGGGCATGCCCTGCCGCGAAGGATCGCTGACCGCTTCCGAGGCGTTATGCGACACCGATGCCCCGCCTGCACGCATGCTACGCGAAGCAGGCGCGGTGATATTGGGTAAGACCAACACTCCTGAATTCGGCTGGAAAGCGGTGACCGACAACCGCGTTTTTGGCGCCACCACCAACCCTTGGGATACCCGCTTAACCCCCGGCGGTTCATCCGGCGGCGCTGCGGCGGCCGCCGCACTCAATATGGGTGTGCTTCACCAGGGCGGCGATTCAGGCGGCTCGATACGCATTCCCGCGGCGTTTACGGGGGTGTTTGGGTTCAAGCCCACCTACGGCTGGACCCCTCAGTGGCCACCCGCTAAAGAGCCCAGCCTTTCACACCTGGGGCCGTTGACCCGCACTGTACGCGATGCGGTCAGCATGTTGAACGTGATTGGCCGCTACGATTACCGCGACCCCTACGCCACACGCGGGCAGCCTGAGTGCTGGGGAGTCGATTTGGATAAAGACCTAGCCGGGCTGCGGATTGGCTACTCGCCAGACCTGGGTTATGCCAAGGTAGACCCGCAGATTGCCGAGCGTGTGCGTGAAGCGGCAACTCGCTTGGAAGCGTTAGGTGCTGAAATAGTCGAGGTAAATCCCGGCTTCTCATCGCCACTGGATACCTTCCGTAAGCTGTGGTTCACCGCCTCTTTAGAGCAGTGGTCGCAAACGGGGGAAGATCAACGCGCCCTATTGGACCCCGGCATGGTGGCAAATGCCCGCGAAGCAGAACCCTGGAAAGCCGTTGAGCTTTTTCGTGCTCTCGCCGATCGCGCAGCATTGACCCAGCGTCTGGAACACTTTAACCAGGAGTATCATTTGCTGATGACGCCTTCGGTGGCGGTCAGCCCGTTTGAGATCAATCAGGAAGTGCCTCCTGGCAGCGGCATGCAGGATTGGGAAGAGTGGGCCCCGTTCAGCTATCCCTTCAATCTCAGCCAGCAGCCTGCCGCCTCGGTGCCCTGCGGGTTTACCAATGAAGGATTGCCGGTCGGCTTTCAGCTCGCGGGCGGGAAATTTGATGACATCCGCGTGCTACGCGCTTGCCACGCTTATATGGAAGCGCACCCTCCGCGGTTTCCCAGCGCCCCAAATCCTACCCAGCACGCTTAACGGTTTATCGCTTTAGTGATGAGCACCCACAAAAAACCCCAGCCAGGCTGGGGTTTTTCAATGCATACCAAGTGAGACGTCAACATTACATCGCCGATAGCTTCTCTTCATCCAACACGCCCGACATGCGCACCATGGCCAGCGCTTCGTCAAGATTGTCCATTTCTTCGATCATGATCAATTCACTCTCTAAGCTCACCGGCTGGCCAGCCTTATCGGAGAGTATTTTTTCCAGGGAAGCCACATCCATAGCGTCGTCTAAGTGGTGAACATCTACGGAGGCGCTGTTACGGCCTGGTAAATAGATGGTGCCATTAGAGAAATCCACGGCGTAGGCAATCACCCCCGGAACGATAAAAAACAATAAACCCACCCCATTGGCAATAGCGACAACCGGATCGATATCCCCGCTCATCTGGCCTTTCCGCTCAGGGTAAAACAACGTACCGCAACCACTTAATGACACGATCGAAACGCCCACTACGGCGACTGTCAACCAGCGACGAACTGCTTGGTGCATGGAGAGATCCCTCAATCAGAAAAGTAACCATAGTCGGCCTAACCTGCTGTGGCGCAGCGTTTTTTTATGACTATTCAATGCCGACCATCGCGCCCTAAACCAGCGTAGTCTAGCACAGCCTGCCAAAAGCATAGATGATTTAGCGATAACCACTATTTTGCCGCTTTAACCGCTAGGCCGTACAATGGCCCCATTCAACGCTAATGGGGCTAATCCCCGAAGGGGAATAAGGCTTCTTCCCGGCACCCGTTCTTCTCAACACTATTTTAAGCTCTAAGGAATGCTCTAACCCATGCGCGCCAGCCAACTATTGATTGCCACTCTGAAAGAAACCCCGGCCGATGCCGAAGTCATTAGCCACCAGCTAATGCTCCGCGCCGGGATGATTCGCCGTTTGACCTCAGGGCTTTATACGTGGCTGCCACTTGGCCTGCGCACCCTGCGCAAAGTCGAAGCCATCGTGCGCGAAGAGATGAACCGCGCCGGTGCTCAAGAAGTCTTGATGCCCGCCGTTCAACCGGCAGAGCTTTGGCAGGAGTCTGGCCGTTGGGAGCAGTACGGTCCTGAGCTGTTACGTTTAAAAGATCGCCATGACCGCGACTACTGCGTTGGTCCTACCCACGAAGAAGTCATTACCGACTTGGTGCGTAAAGAGATCGCCAGCTACAAGCAGTTACCGGTCAACTTCTACCAGATTCAGACCAAATTCCGCGATGAAATTCGCCCGCGCTTTGGCGTCATGCGCTCACGTGAATTCATCATGAAGGACGCTTACTCCTTCCACCTCGATGAAGCCTCACTAAAACAGACCTATCAGGATATGTATGACGCCTATTCGCGTATCTTCACGCGTCTAGGGCTGAATTTCCGCCCGGTCATTGCTGATAATGGCTCGATCGGCGGCACCGGCTCCCACGAATTCCATGTGCTCGCCGATTCCGGTGAAGACGATATCGTCTTCTCCAACTCCTCCGACTACGCGGCCAATATGGAGAAAGCCGAGGCGCTGCCCGCGCCACTGGGCAGCCAGGCTACCCGTGCCGAACCCAGCGAAGAGCTGCGCCTTGTCGATACGCCCGATGCCAAAACTATCGCTACCTTGGTGGAACAGTTCGATCTACCGATTGAGAAAACCGTCAAAACCTTGATGGTTCATGCCGCCGAGGGCGGCCTGATTGCGCTGCTGGTACGTGGCGATCATGAACTAAATGAAGTAAAGGCCGAAAACTTGGCTCAGGTGGCCGCGCCGCTGACCATGGCCAGCGAAGAGGAAATTCGCGCAGCGGTAGGCGCAGGCCCCGGCTCACTGGGTCCGGTCGGGCTCACGATTCCGGTGATTATCGACCACAGCGTGGCACTCATGAGCGACTTTGGCGCGGGCGCAAATGTCGATGACAAGCACTATTTCGGGATTAACTGGGAACGTGACGTTGCCTTGCCCGACGTAGCTGACCTTCGCAACGTGGTGGAAGGCGACCCCTCGCCGGATGGCCAGGGCACGCTTTCGATCAAGCGCGGTATCGAAGTCGGCCACGTTTTCCAGCTGGGTCAAAAGTACTCCCAGGCCATGAATGCCAACGTATTAGGCGACAACGGTAAAACCAGCCACCCCTGGATGGGCTGTTACGGTATCGGCGTGACGCGTGTGGTCGCTGCCGCCATCGAGCAAAACCACGACGACGCCGGGATTATCTGGCCCAATGCCATCGCACCGTTTCAGGTAGCGCTGGTGCCCATGAACGCACACAAGTCCCAACGTGTTCGCGAGGAGTCCGAGCGCCTGTACCAAGCGCTAACCGCCGCCGGTATGGATGTCTTGCTGGATGACCGTGATACGCGCCCCGGTGTTAAATTCGCCGACCTGGAGCTGATGGGCGTGCCGCATCGCTTAGTGATCGGCGACCGCGGCCTGGATAACGGCGAGTTGGAGTACAAAGGCCGCCGGGACAGCGAGGCAACGATGGTACCTGCCGATCAAATTATCGACTTTCTGCGTGAGAAAACTCGCTAACTACTTGAGCAAACACACTAACACTGCCGAGTCAGCCACCGCGCACATTAGCTTGTTTAGTGCCGCGCGGTGGCTAGGCGTCACATTGGCACTGGGCGTGCTCTTGTTCAGCCAGACCGGGCCCGCAGCAGCGCAGCCGCTGCCACCGGGCCTGCGCCCTACCCTTGAAATGGCGAACCAGCAGCACCAAACCCCTCAACAACAATGGGCAGCGCGCCAATGGCGGGCACAAATGGATGCGCCACTGGCGCGTTTTATCGATGATCCAGCGCAGCGGCAGTTACTTCTCACGCGCATCTATCAGGAAGCCAGCCTGGCAGGTTTGCCACCCGATTTAGTCTTGGCGTTGATACAAGTGGAAAGCGCATTCAAGGCTGACGCGGTCTCATCGGCCGGCGCCGTGGGTTTGATGCAAATCATGCCTTTCTGGATTAGCGAGCTGGGATTACCAATCGATGATTTAACCCACCCGCCGCGTAACCTGCGCTACGGCTGTACCATCTTGGCGCACTATTTAGCGATCGAACGTGGCGACTTCACCCGCGCCCTCGCACGCTATAACGGCAGCTTAGGAAAAACCTGGTATCCAGAGCGGGTAATGCATGCCTGGCGCGATACGTGGCGCCAGCCAGGGAGGCATTAATCCTGCGGTTCACTAGGCTCGATCAACCCCACCGCCAAGCACTGCCCCAATAGTTCGGCCATATCTCGGCGCACCTGCTCAAGAGAAACGGGCATAAAAAACGCCACCAGGGTTTGGCTTAACTCCTCCATCGTCAGCGCTTCATGCTGCAATAGAGCCCATGCCGCCCGGCTGGTCATGTTCATCCGATGAATTGCGCCGCCCTCTTCCACAATGACAAACAGTTCATCACCCAAGGGGTACTCATGGGCCGTTTGACATGCACGCCAGTAGCGCTGATCACCCCTATCGAGCGCCGCCGCTTTAGGCTTTGCCGCTGCCTGGGAAGGAGACGTGTAGAGGGCGGGTTGATCATTGAGTGCTGAGCTAAGCTCACGCCCTACAAACGCTGCCGCTTCGTAGGCGTCCGAATAGCGCAGCAGGAAGCAAGGCATTCCTTCCACCATCGGCCAGAATTTCTCAATCAGCTGTTGGTCAGTCAATGAATCGGCAAAATTCTGCCTTAACAGCTGCCATAACCCTTCCCCATGCTGAAGTGACGTCAGTTGTGGCGTGGTCACTTTGGGATCGCGGTCAATCAATACAATGGCACTGATGGGGCGTTGTTCGCCATGTCTAGCCATTAGCGTCTCCTCCAGCGCCACATAGCCATAGCGATCATCACTTGGCCCTGCATGCTGGCCAATAAAGTCCTTGAGCTCAGTCGCAAGCGAGGATGGAAGAGGTAACCGTAACCGCGGTGCGATCCCGAGCGAAACGCCGCTGCCTTGAGCAGTGAGCGCCACCACATCGTCTCCAAAGACACGATAGCCAGCGGCGGCAAAGGCACAGGTGAGCGTACTTTTGCCAGCCCGGTGGGACTCGGGAAATATGATCAACTGGCCTTCTATCTCCGCCGCGCCGCAGTGTAAGCCAATAATGTCCGGGTGCTGACGTAAATAGGCACCCGACAGATCCGCAATCACACTGCAGGCGGTGCTCACTGGCGTCTCGAGCCAAATGCCCCCTTTGGGGAGTGCGGGCGCTTGCTGCCAATAACCGCCGTCTTGCTGGCGAACACAGATAGCAGGCTGGTGTTGCTGAAGCGTGCATTCGGTTAACGGCCAGCTTGGCATCGCTGCCTGCAGTATCGGCAGCAGCGGCTGGGCATTGACTAAGCGTAAGCAAGGGCCAAGTCCGGCTAGGGCATAATCGCTTGTCATGGTGTTGAACGTCGTCATCGTTTTTTTACCAGCGATGCGGAAGTAAACGGCTGATACGTAGTTCAATCACGCCATCCCGCTCCCAGCGGGGGCGCTCGTCGTACCGATAGGGCCGCGAATCTCCGTGGTGAGGATAAGGCGAGCGTGAATAGCCATTGCGCGAATATTCAGGACGGGAGTAGACCGGACGCGAGTACTCAGGTCTTGCATAATGAGGGCGCGAGTAGTGAGGACGGGAATACTCGGACCTTGCATGGCTTGGGCGAGAATAGCTTGGTCGAGAATGGCTGGGGCGTGAATGGCTGTGCTTTGCACGCCCCCGGCCTGGCCGTTGATGGTGGTGGCCGTTTGGACGCGAATGCCCACGGTCGTGGGCTTCAGCTTGCCCCATCGACAGTAACGTTGGGGCGACGTACAGCGCCGCCGCGCCAAAACCAAGGCTCGCCAGTACCTGTCGCCGCGAGCGCCGTTGTTTAAGCAAGGCAGTGGTCGGTTCTTTCGGGGTGGTTTCTTGAGTGCTCATATCACTTCTCCGTAGTTATCGAACACCGTTTCAGTATTCACTTTAACCACCCCGCCCAGTGAGCGCCATGTTGGCGAGCCTGTTTCCCCATTGTTTACTCTTTTTTTGCAAGTGTTGGCTTACCGTTAAGCCAAAAGCATGACTTTCTTGCATAATCCTTTCACTATTAATCCCGATGCTTTACTAGCCCTCAGTGGAACGCTATCTCGATGCCAACAAAAAATACGTACTGCCGCCTTTCCAATACAATGCTCACTCTCTGCCCTGGCTCGCTGATATTGCTGGCGATGCTTGTGTTTAGTCTTACCGCTAACGCCGCTCAGATAACAGTGCTCGACAGCGATGGCTTACCGTTAAAGGATGCCGTCATTGAGGTTTACTATGACGCCGAGACAAGCCCACCTGAACAAGAGAATATCTATCAACGCAACGCTGCCTTTCATCCCAAAGTACTAACGGTACCGACCGGCAGCTATGTGGCCTTTCCCAATCAAGACACGACTCGCCATCACGTTTACTCTTTCTCACCCGCTAAAACGTTTGATTTAAATCTTTACTTACAGGAAACGCCCCCGCCCGTGCATTTCGACCAGGCGGGCGTTGTCGTGTTGGGCTGCAATATTCATGATCACATGCAGGCGTTTATCGTGGTCAGCGATGCCCCCTACGCAGCGACCACCGGCGCAGAAGGCATGTTGGCCTTGCCCACGCTACCGCCTGGCCAGCACCGCTTGCGTATTTGGCATCCCCGCCTCGATAACAATCAAGAAATCTGGTGGGAAGGCGATATTAACAATGCTGACCAGTTAGAAGTCAGACTAGAACTGAATGCGCTGCCACCACCGGCGCGAAACCTGTCCCCCCTTCAGCAGCGGTTCCGGGATGCCAGCTAAACACACAGCATGGCTATAGGATGTTGATCCGTTTCTTATTGAGGTCGCTATGCGCTTTCAAACGCGCCTGATGCTAGTACTGCTTACGGTAGTGATTCTCTCGCAATTGGCGACCGGGTTGGCCTTTTTGCGCGCGACCCAAAACGATGTCATTGCCAAAGGCTCCCAGCGATTAGAGGTGGGATCCAACGTATTACAGCAAATGCTGGATATACGCGGCGAACAGTTGAGCGATAACGTTTCCATCCTCGCCGATGATTTTGGCTTTAAGAGTGCCGTTTCAACCCAGGATACGGAGACACTCTACTCCGTGCTGGCCAATCATGGTGACCGAGCCAAGGCTGATATCGTCTTACTCAGCGGCCTGGATGGGCATATTTTGGCTAGCAGCCATCACGCGCAAAATAGTCCCATGCCCTTTCCCCAGCTATTCGAGCGAGCCCGCCAAGAAGGCGAAGCGGTGAGCGTGGTCATCGCTGAGGGGAAACCGTATGAATTTGCCCTGCTACCCGTGCGCGCACCTAACCTGATTGGCTGGGTGGGCATGGGTTTTTTAATCAATGAGGCGGTCACGGAAGAGATCAATGCGCTAACGGGGCTTGATATCAGCGTGGTCAACTATCGCCATGATGGTGACATCAGCTACCTCGCCAGTTCTCACCAAGAACAGCTGGCCATGCAATTAATGCGGGGGAATGGTGATGAGCTGTTGAAGGGGGATTATCTGTCCGGCAGCCAAATGACCCCGGATGCAGAGTATCTCTCCTATGCCAGCCTGCTTTACGCCGATGATGTCAATCAAACCTATGCGTTGCTGCAACTTTCCCGCAATGACCTCCTGGGGGCCTATCGCTCATTACAGTGGCAGCTACTTGCTATCATTGCATTGATGGTGGTGTTTACCATTTTGGTTGCCATGTGGAGTGCGCGAAGCATGAGCAAGCCACTGATATTACTGGCGAAAGCGGCGCAGCGCATTGGTCGTGGAGAGCGCTTCACCGAGATACCGGTCGGTACAGGGCGCAGTGAAACCGGGCTGCTGGCGTCTACCCTAATGGCCATGCAGGAGGGCATCGCTCAGCGCGAAGCAACGCTGCATCATCAATCTCGCCACGACATGCTCACCGACCTCCCCAATCGCATTAGCGCACAGGAAGATGTGGACCTTTTAATCAAACGCGGCGACCCGTTTACCCTGTTGCGCATCGCGATTAACAACTTTCGTGACATTAACGACACCTTTGGGTATGCGCTGGGGGACCACATGCTGGTCACACTCGCCAAGCGCTTGCAGCATTTAGATGACACGGAGAGCACTGCCTACCGGCTGGATGGCGACGAGCTACTGTTGCTCGTCAAACAATCGAGAAGCGACTTTGCCTGGCGTACCCGGCTGTTCACTACGCTACATCACCCGATCGATCTCGATAAATCCCCCATTACGCCGTCACTTTCCGCCGGTGAAACCAACTACCCCGAGCATGGTGACAGCCCACAATTGCTATTGCGCCGTTCGGATATCGCCCTGGACATGGCGCGTCGTCACCGGCACTCACACCAGCGCTATTTAGAGGGTCAGGATGAGCACCACTTGCGTCAACTCACCTTGATTCGGGATCTCCAGGACGCGGTGGGCAACGGTGAACTGTGGATGGCCTATCAGCCCAAAGTAGATACCCGTAACGGCCGTGTCGATCAGTGCGAAGCGTTGATGCGCTGGCGTCACCCATCGCTGGGTTTTGTACCACCCGATGAGTTCATTAGCTTGGCCGAGCGTTCGGGAAGTATCAGCATGCTTAGCCACTGGATGTTAGCCAATGTTTGCGCTCAGCTGCATACCTGGCAGCAACGGGGGTATCACTTATCGGTGGCCGTTAACCTTTCCGCCAGTGACGTGGTGGATCGGCAACTAGCCGCTTACGTCGCCAGCTTACTGGAACGCTATCGCCTGACACCTGCCCGGCTGAGTATCGAAGTCACTGAAAGTGCTGTGATGCAGGATGTCGATGCCGCGATGGAAACGCTAATGGAACTCAACCAATTAGGGCTGCGCATCGCCATCGATGACTACGGCACAGGCTACTCTTCTTTGGCGCAAATCAAACGCCTGCCCGTGGATGAACTCAAGATCGATAAGTCATTCGTGTTGGCCATCGACTCTCAAAAAGACGACTTAACCATTGTCAGCTCGACCATCGAGATGGGTCACAGTTTAGGCCTGCGCTTAGTGGCCGAAGGCGTCGAGAATCGCGCCAGCGCCGAGCTATTAAGCAAGCTTGGCTGTGACTATCTGCAAGGGTATTGGATTGCTAAACCGATGCCTGCTGATGACATCCCCGCGTGGTTGGATAATTTTACGACGCTGTCACTGCCCCATCCTATGTCGTCCATCATAAAGACCCTGCAGAGAAAGCCATGAAGTCATTGCTACCCGTTTTTTCATCGTCCCGCTCGCTTTTGCGGCCTTCCCTTTGCGGCTGCCTAGCCCCCTGCCTAGCGATCGGTTTAGCACTTACTGCCGATTCTTCCTTTGCCGGTAGCCGCATTTTAGGCACGGGGGGAGTGAGTGCTATCGAAGGTGCGGCAGGCGGTGGCTTGTCGCCATGGGCCGTACTAACCAGCACGGCAAGCGAGCAGGAAGTGGGCGCTACCGCGTCTGCCACGCGCGCCTGGGTAGATGACTATCGGCTAACCGTCACCGGCGCTAGCCTGAATGTTTATGATCGAGTCGAGCTTTCTGTGGCACGTCAAACGCTGGATTTAGAAACGCTGGGGGGCGAGCTGGGCCAAGATATTTATGGCGCTAAAGTACGTCTATGGGGCGATGTGCTTTATCACCCTTGGGGAATCTGGAGCATGGGGGTACAGCACAAACGGCTCGTGGATGGCGCCACCCCCACTGCGCTGGGCGCCAGCGACACAAACGGCACCGATGTCTATCTTAGCGCAAGTAAACTGCTATTCAGCGCAGTGGCGGGCCGCAACATACTACTCAACGCCACCTTCCGTAATACCAATGCCAACCAAGGCGGCCTACTCGGCTTCGGGGGCGATCAGGGTAACCGCAACTGGGTCGCGGAAGGAAGCGTGGGGGTATTTATCACACCTCAATGGGTGGTGGGTGCCGAGTACCGTCAGAAACCCGATAACCTCAGCGTGGCCAAAGAGGACGATTGGCAGAGTCTCTACAGTGCCTATTTTTTCAATAAGCATCTATCGCTAACGGGCGCATGGCTCGATTTAGGCGATATCGCTGGCCTACCCTCTCAGCGCGGTGGCTATCTCTCTCTTCAAGCAGCTTACTAAGTGGAACGCTATGATCATTCAGCCACGAAGCACCTCTTCACGCCGCTCGTTAATAGCGCTCTTGTTTGCCGTGGTGTCGTTGACACTGATGGGCTGCGCGCATCAATCGACTGCACTGACGACGACCTCCGCACCACTCTATGAACGCTTGGGTGGCGCAACGACCATCGATGCGGTGGTCGAAAACTTCCTCTACCGAATCGCCGATGACGACGATATGGTGGGCTTTTTTGCTAACACCAACATCGACTTTTTTGCCCAATCACTGGCCAGCAAATTATGCGATGTCAGCGACGGACCGTGTCATTATGAAGGACCACCGATGGATCGTGCCCACCAAAACATGGGGTTGACGGATGTTCACTTTAATCGATTAGTGGAACACCTTGACGCCGCGATGGAAGAGGAAGGGATTGCCTTGGGAAATCGCAATGAATTACTGGGCAGGCTGGCGCCTATGTACGCCGACGTCATGCGTCTTCAGTAACCTGCCAGCCATCCCGACCGACCGCTTTCACTCGGTAGAGGGCTTTATCCGCGGCTTCGTAGGCGTGGGCAAAGGAGCGCTCATCTGCCGTAAAACAGCTGGCTCCGACACTTAACGTGACGCTCTTTTTATCGGGGTGAGCAGAGTGGGCAAAGTCAGCCTCACGCACCCCTTCGATGAGTTGTCGGCAGTAGCGTTTGAGCGTTTCAACGTCTGGGCAGTGGAGCAGCGCCGCGAACTCATCGCCGCCTAAGCGGTAGAGCTGCGCTTCCTGCTGGAGTGTTTGGCTAATCAAGGTGGCCAACTGGCGTAACAGTGTATCGCCCTGGGGGTGGCCATAAGCGTCGTTGTACTGTTTGAAAAAATCGATATCGATCATCACCAACCCTAACTTCTGATGCTGGTGGCTCATCACATCCTGATGCAAGGCACTGCGATTGCCGATCCCGGTCAGCGGGTCACGCATGGCGCGCTGCATCCACTCAAAAGTCTCTTGGGTCGCCCGATCCGTGCGGCGTAGCTGGCGCTCATGCAGCCACCAAAAGACTAGCCCCATGATAAAAATCAGCAGGCTAGAGTAGGTCAGCACTAAATTATGCTGCCGGGTACTCTCAGAAAAATTATTAATCGCCTCACCACGTTGATCTAACTGATGCATCTCAATACGCGTTAAGCACTCGATAGGAGCAAACAACTCCTCGACGGCAGCGACACGATCAATTTCGCTCATTTCCAGCCATGCCACCAAGCGGTTTAAATCCATCAGGCTTGGCTCGGTGCACTCGTATTGACGGCGGTAGACATAAATATCGAATAACCCATACGCCAGCTCGATGTCGAGCATCGCGGCCTCGTAGGCGGCTTGCTCTGGCTGGTCATTTAGAAGTTCGACCTGGGCATCCTGCAAATAAACACGCGAGCGAGTGGCCAACTGTTGGCCGGTCAAATTACCCGTTTGACTAAAGTAAGCCTGTATTTCGGGATAGACCCAGCGCGACTCATACACAATCAGCACCATTAGCGCCAAAAAGCTCATCAAACTCAATGACAGCCAAGTTACGTAACGGTGTTGGCGAGTAAAAGTGCGCGGCTGCAAGGAACGCCGTTCAGCAGACTTAGTCTTGGATGTCACCACTTCGCCTCTATGCTTCGGATCATCCATATCCAATCATTAAAATCGCGCAAGTTATGTATATCACGTCCGCTATAGGCGCGTTCGACTAACCGTGCGGGCCCTCGGGTACGAATGGTTAACGGGTCGCCATCCTCGAAGGTTATTAAATACCAGTTGGGATCGTCCCACCCATCCAGCGTTACCTCGTAGTCATCCCAAGCGGTAAAGTGCAGGGCGGGGGGCACGGCGCCAAACTGATCGATCAAAAAGCGCCGAAACGACACTCCCTTCATCTCGACATCGCGCCCCTGATAAGGGTCGTAGAGGGTGAACGATGTGTCGGATATAGCGCGCAAGTCACTTAAGGGAATCTCTTGGATGACGTCGCCATTGATCAACTTGACGGTCTGCGCAAAGGCCGTCAAGGGAAGCGCAATAGCGAGAAACATCAGCCCACACGCCAACCAGTCTCGTGCTCTAACCCATCGGCTGCGCGGTAAGGCAAATGCATTCATGGCAAAGTTTCCTGATGTGTTCGTTACTTCAACGAACTCTACCAGAGCATGCACGCTATTGCTCTTCAACGGACGCGATGTCATTCAACTCTCGGTGACTTAACGCCCGGTGATTCAATCACATAAAAAAGCCAGCCCGTATTGGGCTGGCAACAGGAGGCTTACTAAGCGCGCAAACCCCCTCCCCTGACGCGGTCAATGCGGAACAGGTCGGCTATTTCTTGCGTTCATCTTTACGCAGATGATCGCGAATGACGAAGCCGACCCAGCCCACCATAAAAGCGATAACCAACGCGACGGTAGCCAAACCGAATACAACTGTGTCATCCCAATACATGGTGAATTCTCCCGCCGTGATGTATGCGTCAATACTAGCCACACAACGGCAGAAGAATGCTGACCTGGATCAAGTTACGCGGGGACGGGGAAATGCGGCTGAGCAGAAAGTTGATGCGCGTCAATTTTTGCCACCTAAAGCGCTTAAAGCACTTTGCGGTCTTCCACTTTACTGTGCTCGGTGCCGGGCGGAAGCGGATGGCCTTTGGCCAGTTCTGCCCGGGTGGCGTCACGCACCTCTAAAATAGTGACTTGGTAGTTAAGCGTGCGCCCGGCAAGCGGATGGTTGGTATCCACGGTAACGCGATCACCATTGACTTCCAGCACGGTGACGATTTGTGGCCCGGCTTCGCCTTCGGTTTGAAAGCGGCTACCGGGCACCAACTCAGCGTTACCAAAGGAGCCACGGCTGACTTCCTGAACCAAGGCCTCATTGCGCACACCGTAGGCCTCGGCGGGCATCAATTGCACGCTTAGCTCGGCGCCAGCAGTTTGGCCCGCCAACGCACTCTCTAATCCGGGGACAATATTGTCGTGGCCATGCAAATACTCCAGCGGTTTATCGCGCGCCTGGGAATCATCCAGTACCTGCCTGCTGCCATCGTTTAGCACATCGCGAAGAACATAGTGCAGCGTAACGACCTGATGCGCCGTAATCGACATGGAAAACTCCTCTCCGGTAAGCTGTCGGCGTTGTGATAAAACGTTGTCTTAAAACATAGCGTTAAAACATACCCTAGTTTACCACTTGGCCGTAGCTAACGTCTTTCCCAGGAGTAGCGCTTAATGCCCAGCCCCACCCCCCAGCGCAGTTGGCTTGCTGCGCTGGCTGTTTATTGTCGTGCCCCGGTGATTACCATGCTGTTTTTGGGCTTTTCTGCTGGCCTGCCCTTTCTGCTGGTGTTCTCGACGCTTTCCGCTTGGCTGCGCAGTGATGGGGTGGAAGTGGCAGCCATCGGCTTTTTCGCGTGGATCGGCATGCTCTACTCCATCAAGTTCTTCTGGGCACCGGTCGTAGATCGGTTAGCGCTTCCGTTGATGACCCGCGTTTTTGGCCAGCGCCGCGGCTGGATGCTATTAGCGCAAGGGATGATAGCGGCCGGCCTGGTGGGGCTGGCCGGCTTAAGCCCGGTGGGGAACCTGGGGTGGGTCGCCGTGTTTGCGCTTTTGGTCGCGTTTGGCTCAGCCACCCAGGATATCGCCATTGACGCCTACCGCATTGAGTCCGCCGACGATGATGTCCAGGCTGCCATGGCCTCTACCTACATTATTGGCTACCGGGGAGGCCTGCTGGCCGCTGGCGCTGGGGCGCTTTATATCGCCGCCTCCGCGTCGTGGAACGTGGCGTATCTCAGCATGGCGGCGCTAATGGGTATTGGGGTGCTAACCGTGTTGCTACGCCCTGAGCCCAAACGGGCCTCACTCTCTATTCAGCTGATTCACGAACCGCGCGTACGCGCTTTTATTCGCGCCAGCCGCGGCAAGCCTAAGATGTTACGCCGCCTGGGCGCCTGGAGCATTGGCGCGCTGGTCTGCCCGTTTACCGACTTTTTCAGCCGCTACGGGGTAAAAGCGCTGTGGATTTTGGTCTTTATTGCGGTGTTTAGAATCAGCGACTTGGCGATGGCCTCCATGGCAAACCCGCTCTATATAGATTTGGGGTTTTCGCTGGCCGAGATTGCTAACGTGACCAATATATTTGGTATTGCGATGAGTATTACCGGGGGAATGCTAGGTGGGCTGTTTGTGGCGCGTTATGGCATTGGCCCTTTGCTGATTTTTGGTGCGGGGCTGGTCATGCTCACTAACCTGCTGTTCGCCGCACTCGCCGTGGTAGGCAACCAACTGCCCATGCTGGTGGTCACGATTATTGGCGACAACCTCGCCAATGGCTTGGCCAGCGCCGTGTTTATCGCGTTTCTTTCCAGCCTGACGTCACGGGCGTATACCGCGACACAGTACGCGCTGTTTTCGTCGCTAATGACGCTACCGGGAAAGTTTTTGAGCGGTTTTGGCGGGCTGGTGGTGACGGCCCAGGGCTACCCGAGCTTTTTTGTGATCGCCACGCTGCTGGGGCTACCGGCCATTCTATTGGCGGTTTGGATCAGCCGAGACAAGCAGCTAGTGCCTGCCCCTAAGCCACGTTAAGTGGCTAGGGACAAGCTCAAGCGTTAATCCTGACGGCTAACGGTGCGCTTCCAACCAGTCGAGGGCGCCGGGTGTCGTGCGCCACTGGTCGCGCATCAGCGTCCGGTACTGCCAGGCTTCTGCCCGTGAGCCAGGGTCAACCTGGCCATCTGGGTGGGGCATGGAAGGTCGCGGGTTCTCAGCGCAGATAAGTTCTAAAGCGTAGCGATTATGGCCAAGCACATCTCCCAGGGCGGTCTCGGCCGCCTCACGCTGCTCCAAACGATAAAGCGCCAAGGTTTTTCCCATGAGCAGCCCAAGCACCAGCGAGCCGTCATCGTCATTCTCTTCCGCCAGCGCCAGAGCTTCTTCGTTTCGGTCATCGCGCAGCAATTGATCCAGTACCAGTTCGCGCAACCCCAAGCTATCTTCCTGGTCGATCAGCAGCAGCTCTTCCGCCAGTTCGCGGGAGTGCTGACGCGCGCCTCGCTCCATGCCCACCACTAACGCCAAACCGGTGCGCAGCAGAATAGCGTTATCCGCATCGTCCCAGCACAGGTTGCCATCCCCTTCGGCACGGGCCTGTTCCAACCAACGGGAAAGGCGCAGCGCCAAGGGTTCCAGCAAACTCGGCGCCATCCAGGGCAGGCTGCCAAAGCGGCTGGTGAGCGCCAGCGTCAAATCCTGCACTACCTGAGGGGCATCCAACCACTCGGGGTGGGCGCACAGGGCCGACATCCACTCAATGGCATTGCCCCAGGGATCGTCACGAAACCCGAGCGCCACATCTTCATCCACCAGCACCTGAAACTGTTCATGCCAAGCGGCAAACAGCGTCGCTTCGCGCGCGCTGGTGTTATACAGCAATCGATCGCTGTCAGGGTCGGCTTGAATATCGATTTTAGGGGCGGTAGGCAACGCGGCCAGCAACGCTTGAAGTGATACCAGCGGCGTGGCCAGATCTTCTTCTGCACTGAGCAGTTGATCGGCAAGTGTGGCGCCCGGATTTTCCGCTAGCGCGGCCAGGAAATCCAACTGGTCTTCTTCGAGTTCGCCCTGGCGAACCAGGCGGCGGTACCAGAAGTTAGCGCGCTCTTTGGCTTCCTGCTCGTGGCCTTCATGGAGTAACAGCATGGCTTCAATGTAAGCCAGCGTGGGGGAATCGGGCAGCGCCTGCTGGGCTTTGACAAAAGCGCCCCGAGCACTGTCCAAATCATCGTTATCGAGGTGCATCAAGCACAAACGCTCAAGCGCTACACCGCGCAGAAACAGCGGCCCGCGCTCCATTACATCGTCGAGCAAGTCGGCACGTTTGCGGCTGAAGCCACGCTCTTGATAAATATCCAGCAGGATTTCAAAGGCAGGCTCGGCCTGTTCAGGAAGGCGCGACCAATCGCTGCCATCGAACAGCGATTCGAGAATTTGCATCGCCCGCCCCGTCTGGCCACTTTCAGCGGCGATAAGGCCGGCTTCCAGCAGCGCTTGAGGCGGTGCATGCTGGCTATCCAGCGCCGCTTTTAGGGTGGCTCCTTTCCATTCCCGCAGCGAAAGCATCCACATCATCTGCTCGGGGATGTCGGTGGGAAATTCGACTTGGTAACAGCATTGCTTGAATTTACGCCCGGAATCACACCAGCATGGTTCATTGCGGCCAGGCGTGGCCAGGGGCTCACAGGCGAAACTGAGCCGCTCTAGCGGCGTTTGCGACCATAATACCGGCGCCAGCGCCTGTGCCATCGCCACATCGCCTTCGAAGGATCCCGCACCCTTAGCGCGCACCCAGGTCATAAAATCCGGATAGTGTTCTTGTTGCCTGATTGCCGAGAGTGCCCCGGAGGCGAATCCCAGCAGTTGATCGACCCATACCGCCAGCATTGCCGTCTCCACTGCGTTAAACGATGTCTGCCAATAACCATGACTAAAATGAAAGCGGCATAGTTTATCACGAAGGCAGACAGCATCGCAGCGGCAATCGATTGTTCGTTAATGGGCGCGCGTTAATAGCGGCAGCGTGCGCGCATGCATATCCAACCGCGCGCCTAATCGCACCAGGTTCCAGTAGTGGCCGTTCAGCGCGCGGGAAAGCAGCAGCGTGTCCGCAGGTGGCTGCAGTCGATCCATCGCCGCCCACACTTTCGGGGTCAATTCACGTAACTGGCGGTGCACCCGCACATCGCTGAAATCCTGCTCGCCCGGTTCAAACAGCGGCGCGATGCAGTCCGCGGATTCACGATAGAGCGACAGCGGCGCCCCCTGCCCCTGGCGTCCGCCCATTTGCATTAGCGCTTCATCCATTCCCATGGGGTCGTGTTTTAGCGTGGCGTCGAGCAGTTGCATCATTGCCTTAATGCGCCCCTCCGGCACACTGATGACCGCCCCCAGGTCATAAATCACCAGCCGCCCTTCGGCATCGGCGGCAAAATTGCCCGCATGGGGGTCCGCGTGCAGCTCGCCGTGGGTAAACAGCTCCTGGGTAATCCAGTCCGCCAACGCCTGCGCGATCCCCTGGCGCGTGGCATCATCAGCCTCTGCAAGTTCACGCAGCGGCGTGCCCTGCACATAGCGCATGGCCAGCACATGTTGGCCGGAAAGCGCGGGCAGCGGCTCGGGGATCACCAGCCGCGGATCATCCTGATAACGCTCACGGTAGCGAGCCAGCGCAGCAGCTTCGGCGTGATAATCCAACTCCCCGCGCAGGCTTTCGGCGAGCTCCTCAAATAGCGCATCCAGCCGCGCTTGCGGCACTTTGAACCAGCGGCCAAGACGCATGATACGACGCACCTGGATCAGGTCGCTTTCTAACACATCGGCAAGGCCTGGGTACTGCACCTTGAGAACGATCGTTTCACCTTCGTGAGTCGTCGCTCGGTGAACTTGGCCCATGGAGGCGCTGGCAAAAGGACGCTCTTCAATCTGACTAAAATAGTGATCAATGTCGCCATACTGTAATTCCAACGCCTCCCGGATACGCGGCCACGGCATGGGCTCGGCCTGGCGCTGCAGGCGGGAAAGCTCTTCGGCAAGATCAGGCGGCAGCAAGTCATCCCACTGCGACATGATTTGGGCAAGCTTCATGGCGGGGCCTTTCAGTTCAGAAAGCCCTTCGAATAACGCTTCACCCAGGGCACGCCAATCCGCCTGACCGCCTAGCCGCGTTTTCAACAGCGCCCCACCGGTGCGTGCGCCCAACCCCATTAAACGCCGTGTTCTGCCTCGATCACGCATTATAGACGCCCCTTAATTAGCAACGCGCTTATCAAGCCCATGGCTATCAAGTCGATTGCTATCACTGAAATATTTATACACAATTTATACAACTTAACAGCAATAATCATTTACCGCATCACTATATTGAACAGCTTCCGCTGACACCAATGCTGGGCGCCGTCTGCTACCATAGGCGCCATCAACGGATACGATGAAGGCTTCGCTGCTATGCGCCTGATAATTGCCGAAAAACCCAGCCTCGCCCAAGCAATTGCGAGCGCCCTCCCAGGAACGGGAAAGCGCCAGGATGGCGCCATGGTATGTGGTGACACAACGGTCACTTGGTGCCTCGGCCACCTATTGGAGCAAGCGCCCCCGGAAGCTTACGACCCCGCCGATAAGCAGTGGCGGCTGGATCGACTCCCCATCGTGCCGCAGCAGTGGAAACTAATGCCGCGCCCGAAAGCGCGGGGGCAACTCGCGGTGATACGAAAGCTGATCAAGCAAGCCACCGATGTCGTGCATGCTGGCGACCCCGACCGCGAAGGCCAACTGCTGGTTCAAGAAGTCATCGAATATATGAAATATCGCGGCCCGGTACAGCGGCTATTGATCAGCGATCTTAACAAGCTTGCCGTTAGCCGCGCCCTCGCCAAGCTACGCCCCAATGCCGAGTACCAGCCGCTTTTTCAGGCGGCTCAGGCGCGCTCGCGAGCCGACTGGCTGTATGGCATTAACCTTACCCGCGCCTGGACGCTCACTGGCCGCCAAGCGGGGCACGATGGCGTGCTGTCCGTAGGCCGCGTGCAAACCCCGGTGCTGGGGCTGATCGTGCGCCGCGATAACGCCATTCGGGATTTCAAACCCCATCCATTCTACCCGCTGTGGGTGGATCTCAAGGTTGCCCAGGGCCAACTGCGCGCCTGGTGGGCACCCAAAGAGCACCAACCCCTTGATGATCAAGGCCGCCTGATTGACCGCAGGCCCGCCGATGAACTGGCGGCTCAGTTACCCGGCGCATCAGGTCAGCTGACCAAGCTCGACCAGCAGGAGAAACGCCAAGCGCCGCCGCTGCCCTACTCGCTATCGGCCCTGCAGGTAGACGCCGCCCGCCGCCACGGGCTATCCGCGCAGATGGTGTTGGATATTTGCCAGCGGCTCTACGAGCGCCACAAGTTGATCACTTACCCGCGTTCCGACTGCCGCTACCTGCCCGAGGAGCATCTTCAGCTAGCCCAGCGCAGCCTCACTAGCGCCTGCCAAAACGATTCAGCGCTACAGCAGTGGCTCAATGGGGCAGACTTTACGCTGCGCTCCAAAGCGTGGAACGACAAGCAGGTGGGCGCGCACCATGCGATCGCCCCCACCGGCAAACCGGCGGATTTCAGCCAGCTTTCCGACACTGAAGGCCATGTATTTCGCTTAATCGTGCGCAACGTCATGGCGCAGTTTTACCGCCCGCTGCGCACATTTGAGGTCAAAGCGGAGTTTACGCTGATAAACGAAGCCTTCCGCGCCCGTGGGCAAAGCATTCTCGACCCCGGCTGGAAGCCACTCTTCACGACCCGCGATGAAACACCACCGCTGCCGCCGCTCACCGAAGGGGAGCCCTGCCAAGCAATAGGCGCAGGCGTTGAAGAGAAGGAAACCCGCCCGCCGGAACCCTTCACCGATGCCAGCCTGATCAAGGCCATGATGAACATCGGCCGCTACGTCGACGATCCCGATGTACGCCGCACCCTTCGCGACACCGACGGCTTGGGCACCGAAGCCACCCGGGCGGGCATTATTGAAACGCTGGTACAGCGTGGCTATCTGGTGCGCCAGCAAAAAGCCCTACGCGCCACCAAACTCGGCACCGCCTTGATAGCCGCCCTACCCAGCGCCGTCAGCACGCCAGAACGCACTGCCCTATGGGAACAGCGCCTGCGGGCGATTTCCGAACAGCAAGACGACCCTGGCGCGTTTCAGCAGGCGCTACTGGATGATCTTCGTGGCTTACTGACCCATAGCGATGCCGCCAAGCTTAGGCAGAGTTTGCAGAGCGCACAGGGTGAAGACGGAGCGACTGTAAAATGCAGAGGAACTGTTCAAAAGAGCAACACCCGAAGAAAAAGGACTGCTAGCAAAAAAAACACTACAAGCCGCACCACAACGACAGGAAAGCGAACCAACAGGAAGGGAAGCTGAAAGGTAAAGAAGCTGACTAATAAAGCTTACTTTGTTTCACTCACTTGGTGATAAAAGCAAAATTTTTAAGCAGAGTGAAAAGTACTTCAGCTTCCCCACCAAATCACCAAAATAAGCGCATAAATAACCAGAGAGAGTAGTGTTACGGGCCCAAAGACACGGACTTTTTTACCTTTGAAAATGGCACCATCGGCGCCTTCAAGCTCAACCGCTCTATTAGCGAACTGCCTGTAGTGATAGCTAGCCAAAATCTCGAAGACAGCGAACAGCACAGCCACAGCTGTACCGATAAGGCGAGTATAGGAAACTCTCTCTACGCCCAGCCCGATCAAAGAGTAATGCGCGGTTAGCATTCCAACGGTTAAGGCCGCACAAACTCCCAGCATGACAAATCGAATAGCGCCAAGATGGCGAAGCTGATTCATCAGTTCGGAAAACTGAACGTCTTTTGAGATCATTGACATTGAATGCCCCGCTCAATTAACGAGAGCGAACGCTAAACCAACGGCGTACTGGTCTCAGTAAACTCGTCTTTCTCCCAACCAGCCATAGGAAATTAATACGGTTATTAAGCTGATAATGCTCGTGAATACTAAGACGCCGCATCGTCTGCCGTGCCACGAGAGTATTCTGATTTTCGGGGATTACTCTTAGCACCAAGGCCTAAAACAGCGGTGCTACCGATATGCTCAACTCCCAAAAACTCACTAGGAAAAAGCTCTTATAGTCGGTCGCAATCTTTTTCAATGTGGCTTGATCAAGACGCAATATAGGGCAAAAGCACCACCTCTTCGTTAATCGCTCGGGTTAAGGATTTCACACTAGGCACCAACCCCACCTGCAGCCTTTCTTCGAAACGGTTCTAACTCATGCAAGAATCTTGTAAAGGTATCCTTGGGGCGTTCTAGCCCATTTACAGCCAACACACGTGACGCCATGCCACGATGATTGCTGCCATGGGTTAATAAATGCAGAAGGATTTCATCGATAGACAGCTGCCCATAATCGCCATCGGTAAACCGGAAGGTGATGACACGCTCCAATTCGGTTGAGGAGGCTGACTCGGCAAACTTCACAAGCCATGTATCACTTTCTTCCATTCTCTCCCTGAGTTCAGAAAGCGTGGGCGTTTCGACCGTATTATCAGCGGCAAATTGCTCGTTCGTATTTGATAGTCGGCTAATAAATAAGCTATCGACTACGGCAGTATGATTCAGTATGCGAATGAAGAAATTCGCATCGTCGACTGGTAATAAGTGCATTGGCGCTCACCAAGAGCGAGAAGCTCGCTGTTGGCCCATTTTTTATAACTAAATGCGTTTGCATACTGCATCGATTTTCCCCCTGTTCACCACGTCTCATCAACATTTGGCGGGCCGATATCGAGCTGCATATCGGGTGCAATATCCACTACACCTTGTACATGCTTTAGCCGTTCAGCCGTGGCGTCATCGGCTGAGCCGGTAATGCAGCCGATCTCCTCAAGGATGTCTTTGATGCTCAACCCTTCATCGCTGAGCCGCGCGGCCATGTCTTGAATAGGTTGGTCGCTGGAGATCGTGATGATCCAGAGCGCAATAGTCGGCATTGATGCTATCCCTCCAGTGAGCGCCACTGCCAGCTCAACCGGTGGGCGCGAAGCGGCAGTAGCTTTACTTTCATCAACCGTTAAGGTGCTTGTACTAAGCCTGCCCCGACGCGAGATTCCGGCAATGACAGTTCTTGCACGGAAGCCAGCAGTCGTTGCCATAGCTTGTTTCCCCGCAATGAGGGATCGGACTGAGCCCACAGGGCTGCGCAGCCTGCCACGTGTGGCGCCGCCATGCTGGTACCACTGATCGCCTTATGGCGAGTGGGCCGTGGCCATGAGGAGAAGATATCGCGCCCAGGGGCGGCAATCTCTACCTTGCCATAATTCGAGAAATTGGAGGGTTTTAGGCTGGGATCAAGAGACGCCACCGACATCACGGTAGGCGAATTGGCAGGTGCGCCGGTGTTGGTCGCTGAATTTCCTGCTGCGGCGATAATCAGACAACCGTTACGCAGCGCCGCTTCACCCGCATGGGTGTAGGCAGCCTGCACCGGGCTCTGACTGCCCAGCGACATCGAGATCACTTCACACCGATTGGCGATAGCCCAGTTCAGGCCAGCCAGGACGCCCGCCCCAGTACTGCTGCCAGAGTTGGTCAGCACTTTGCCGACGTATACCTGCGCTTCGTAGGCAATCCCGTAACGCTGAGTGTTTTCAGCGGGGGCTTTAGGCCCACAGGCGGTGCCAATACAGTGCGTCCCGTGCCCATTCATATCTTGCACCGGCTCCCCAACGAAGGAGCGTGTCACGAACTCGCGGCCAGCGAAATCTGGGTGGCCAAGATCCATCCCGGTATCCAGCACGGCCACTTTAATTCCTGCGCCGCTCCAGGTGCTCTGCGGTACCTTGCAACGAGTTAACCCCCATGTCGGCTGCTGGGCATCAGCCTCTGCCTCCTCTTCGGTTTCATCTAGATCAAGTTCAACCCCCAGGTCACGCGCAATGGTGCTCGCTGCCCGCAAGAAGCCACGCAAATACTCTGCGTTTTTAGGATCCGTGTTTTTAAAACCAGAGCTCTCAGAAAACGCAAAGTACTCAGGCTCGATGATTTCGATGGGGCTATCCACGGACACCTTATCCAGCGCACTCATGCCGTGGCGCTCTAAGGCATCACCGCCCACCAGCGCCACGCCCAGCTCTGCAAACACCATCGCTTCGGCATCCCCAGCGTCTTCCAGGGTGACAGCCTGATCGGTAAAGTCACGGGCATCGGCCACCCGAAAGTTTTGGGCTTTTAACGATTTGATGCCCTCTTCCACCCATCCTTCACGAAAGCTAATCAGAAAACGGCCTGTTTCCAGGCAACTGCCACCCCGCTCCAGGGCCGCTAACAGCAACTTTTCAGTGCTACATGAAACGGTGGCAGACGAAGGAGTGTTGCCTGAAGGGGTATTACCGTTTCCGCGGCCTGTCGGTTTTTTCGCCATGGTTGACCTCCATTTCCCTGGCTTTCATGCGTGACTGCTCAAGTATTTGCTTCTCAAAGGCAAAACACATCTCATGCAGCCACTCGTGCCTTCAGCTTAACGCACCTAAGGATCTTCGCCAGATTGGTTGAAGTCAGCGGGGATAGACTCGTCATCCCGAAGCGTGAGTACCTCGACCCCGGAAGCGGTAACCGCCACCGTGTGTTCCCACTGGGCTGACAATGTTTTGTCGCTAGTCACCACCGTCCAACCATCCCGCTTGGTTTTAATTTTGGCCCTGCCCTGGTTGATCATGGGCTCGATGGTAAACACCATGCCCTCTTTTAATACCAAGCCTCTGCCTTTCTTGCCGTAATGCAGCACCTGGGGCTCTTCATGCATCTCCCGGCCTATACCATGGCCGCAATATTCGCGCACCACGGAGTAGCCATGCGATTCGGCATGTTGCTGAATGGCGAAACCAACATCACCTAACGTTGCGCCAGGCTTCACTGCTCGTATCCCCTGCCATAGGGCCTCATAGGTTTTATCAACCAGCCGCCTTGCATAGGGAGTGACATCGCCAATCAGGTACATTTTGCTGGCGTCGGCAATGAAGCCGTCTTTCTCCAGGGTAATGTCGACATTGACGATATCGCCCGACTTGAGGATTTGCGTATCGGAGGGTATGCCGTGGCACACCACATGATTCACGGAGGCATTCAATACGTACTGGTAATCGTACTGGCCCTTACTGGCCGGGCGAGCCTTCAGTTGATCGACGATATAACGCTCCGCCCAATCGTTAATCGCCATGGTGGAGACCCCAAGCGCAATCCGTTGGTCAAGATGGCCGAACACCAATCCGAGTAACCGACCAGCTTCTCGCATTAAGCGCAACTCTTCCTCGCTTTTCAGCGTTACCTCACTCACCGACCACCTTCCTGACGTCTACGTCGGCTTGCTTCATCTGCTCGCGCATAATGTCAGAAAAGGTCATTTCTGGATTCGCCTCAGCCAGCATACCGACCTTTATCCAATACTCCGCCTGAGCATTAATTGAACGCACCATCACCGCGCTCGCTTTGCGAATATCTTCGTGTAACTTGTCATTGATTTTTACGATACCCATCACAGCACCTAACATATGAAATGAATACAAAACATATACGTATCATATATTGAGGATGTACTCGCAGCAAGGCTGGCCTGTTACGTTAAGCTGCCACGTCGATAAGGCTTCACCACCAACCAGCTTGCCAACACTAAGCTGCCAAAAAGGGTATAAACCACCACAAACACCCACGGCGGCAACTCGAAATAAAGAACGCTATGTAGCCAATATTGAATAAATGAGCCCGAGTAGGTGGCAGCGCCCGCCTCTGCCCTAAGCGCCATTTCCCAAGTGGTTAACGGGCAAACCACGCCCAACCAGGCTTGGATCACCACATAGCCAATCGCGCACAGGTGAACGATGCGGAAAACGCGATTGCGCACCCACCGCCAGTTGAGAAAATAACCTGCATACACTGCCAATAAACCCACCACTACGAAGGCTACGAACAGCACGTGGAAAATAAGGATAATGTCAGCGAGCAGTAGAAGCAGTACTGACTGCATAAAGAATGGTTACCTGCTTTTGGGGCAATGGATTGAAACGTTGACAGCAGGCGTGGTGAGTGGGTTCTACAATTTTGTTGCGTTACTCTCCCTCGACTCCGTAGGCGCAATCTCAGTAAACAGCATGCAAGGCGTACACACATAGTAGGTAAACGGGCCCGCCCAACCCCCTAACAATAAAGACTAGAAGCAGTCAAAGCCGCTACCTCAATACGCCTATTGTGATCCACCACATTTCACGTGGCGGGCGGCAAGTGTGGTACCCAATCGAGAACGCCGAATGTCTCAGCGCTTATCCATACAACAAAAACCACGTAAACCACTAGCAGTACTACACACTCCCACCGAGAGAGGATCATTTTTGTTCGCATCATCAGAAATAGCAGCACTGTCGCCGCCGTGAGTGCCGCCATCATCGGGGCCGTGATGGAAAAGTTGATAGCCGCGGTGCCAGCGATCAACACACCGGCAGGAATGCATACCAACAGATCGAACGTATTGCTGCCCAACACATTCGCAATACTGACAATGCCCCGCCCACTGCGTGCAGCGCGGATGGACACGAAGGCATCCGGGATCGAGGTGCCTGCGGCTACTACGGTGATGCCCCAGAGAAAGCTTGGCGTGCCAAAGAGGGTGCCGAAGTTGATAGCAGCCCTTACCAACCCTTCTACACCGATCACAATCACGACTAATGAGACCGCCAATAAGCACCATTCCCGGCCTGGGCGGATGTTGCGATCATCCGTGTCTGTCTTATGGTCGAGGCTATCCTGGTATTGAACAAACAGGTAAAGCCCATAGAGCGCCACCGGCAAGAGTGCCAACCAGCGCGTCATCTCACCGCGGATAACGCCTTCGGTACTACTGGGCAACGGTTGGTAGATCACTGCAAAAGAAAAAGTCAGCGTAAGAACCGCCACCGCAATCATATAAAACTGCGCTTCTTTATAAACTAAATCTCGGTTGGCCTGAAGCGGTTCACGGCTTACCAACCCGGCTAACGCAGGAATCACTAATATATTGAAAAGTGCAGAACCAACGATAGCGGCTACACCGAGTTCGAATTCACCGTGGATAAGCGTAGAAATCACGGTGGTCGAGAGCTCTGGAAAGCTCGATCCCACTGCTGCTACGACCGCTCCCTGAACGATATCGGGCAACCGATAATAAGCCGCCAGCCGCTCGCTGGAGCGCTCCAACAAGCCACTGCCACGCCACACAACCCCTGTCGCCACTATCGCAACAAGTACCCAGAATAAAACCTCCGTCATGAATACCCACCTTACGCATTGCATTGAGTTCTACAGTGTAGCGTTACGCAAACAGCGGGCCAGTCGGTATTTTCCCACGATGGCTAAGAGGTTAGCGCTTGGCTATTAAACTGAGGCTAGGGAAGTTACGCCAGCAAGCGTAAGGCTAGAATGGTTTGGCTTGTCATCACACTTCGTTTACGCTGCGGCGGGATTCAATTATTCAGGAAGGAAGACACCTATGAAAGTTAGCGCCCGCACTGTTTTAAAAGGCACGGTACTCACCGTTAACGACGGGGCCGTCAATTCTGAAGTCACCATGGAGCTACCGGGTGGCGAGCAATTGGTTGCGGTAGTCACCTGCGAAAGTGTTAAAAACCTGAATTTGGCGCCCGGCAGCGAAGCCATTGCGCTCATCAAGGCACCCTGGGTAATGCTAATGACCGACGCAGACGGTATACGGCTTTCCGCGCGTAACTGCTTAAAAGGCAACGTGATTAGCGTCAGCGATGGTGCTGTGAATGCCGAGGTCGTCATCGAACTCTCCGGTGGCAGCCGCGTGAGCTCTATCGTCACCCGCGATGCCGTTGAAGAGCTGGGCTTAAAACCAGGCGTGAGCGCGTCAGCCGTTATCAAGGCATCGCATATCATTTTGGCCGTGCCCGCCTAACGGTTTTAAGACACCTTGGCCGCCTGGCGACGCAACCACGCCGCTCGAATCGCTTCGATCGCCATACCGGCGAGTAAGCCTAAAAAAGCATCGGCCCATAACGTCACCAGCGCGGTGACCCCGATGACAGGCCAACAAGACGGTTTGGCTGTTCGAAGGCGTTTCGTAAACGCCAGCTCTACGGCGGCCACTAACAGCAACGCACCAAGACCCGCCGCCGGAATAGCCGCTATCAGCGCCACCCCGCCCGGCAGCAACGCGATTAACACCAAGCCGATACCAAGCAGAATAGGGGCCGCTCCCGTGCGTGCCCCAAAACGGTAATGCGCTGCTAATCCACCCGCCCCGTGGCACATCGGTAACGCCCCTAGCGGCACCAGCAACAGGTTAGCAAGGCCTGAACTAATAGAAAGCCGAGCAGGCGTCACGCGTTGCGATTGTTCCCCAAAATACTCTTCTGCCATCAGCGCAGTCAGCAAGATGGCATTGGTTAATGTCAGCGCTAACTGTGGCAACACCAGCGTTGAAAAACCCTGCTGCCAAGCGTTCAGATCCGGCAGTGCAGGCAGTGCGAAGGTAAATGAATCGTCAATATTGAGCGCTAAATCGGGCGCCCCCACCCCAACACCGACAGCAACTGATACACATAACCCCAGCAGCGCTGCAGGAAAGTGCGGCATGGCCCGCAAGACGATGACCAGTACCGCCAAGGTGATGAGCCCCACCGGCAAGGATGTCCCGATCAGCTCTAAACTCATGCTGGCAAGTAACAACCCCAGCCCCAGCTGAAGGCCGCTCAACACCGACCTGGGCACAAGCCGCGACAGCCCATTAACCCACCCCGTTACGCCGAGTAGCAGTAATATAGCGCCGATCATCACGCCACTTGCCACGAGGCTCCCAGCCCCCACCTGAGTGGTCAATAAAACGGCGGTGACGGCTTTCATCGGCTGTACCGGGATCGGCAGCCGATAATAAAACCCTGTGGCGAGATAAAACGCAGCAAACCCCAGCAGCACCGGTAGTGGCGCCAACCCCGCCACCCCAATCGCCCCTAGGCTGAGTGGCAAGAGCGTCCCTAAATCACCTAGCGCGCCGCTCGCATCTTTCACTAGGCGATGTGGAGATGAAGCCATAAGGTCCCCGCCGTTAATGTCTGAACTTTTTATCGTGGATACAAAGCCAGCAAGAAGCTGAAAGTTTTATTGCCAATCAAAGAGACTCAAACAGCCTCGATGAAATCGTTTTCTTTAATCTTAGTAACGAACCTGTTTTTTTATGTTCTTAGCTGCATATATTACTGTTTTGACTATATGCCAAACTTAAAGACATATAATGCTAACTAACAACAAAGAAATACAGTGCCTAGTGACGAAAGGAGTAACCAAACGCTCTTTAAAAACAGGGATCGGGGAAGCATTGCTGGTTTGGTAGGGAACGATGAGAGGGCTGACTCGCAGCATCAGCGGGCAGAAAATCTAATAGCTATCTAAAGAGAAGTAGTCATTTAGGCGGGGAAGTATTGAACAGTCACAGTGGCCGAAGCTGCCGACGATCTCCCCCGTTTGAACGACTGGGGAGATCGTCTAGCTTGCAATGATAGAGGTGCCTTTCGTTAAAGCGAGGCGATCATTCGGGCGTTTGCGCTTCGTCGCGGGCCACTCGCAGCGACGTAATTTCAACGCTGAGCGCATTCCGCGTTTCTTCTAGTTCGCTTACCTGATCACCGACCGCATCAAGTTGGCTATTGGCCTCTTCGATGTCGGCATTTAACGCTTCAAGCTCCGTTTCAATCTGGCTACGGGCCTCTTCTGCCTCTTGACGGGCCTGTTGCGCGGCATCGCGAGCGGCTTCGGCCTCTTCAACCTCGGTGTTTAGCGCTTCAAGCTCTGCTTCAGCCTGGTTGCGTGCCTCTTCCGCTTCTTGGCGCGCCTGCTGTGCGGCCTCGCGAGCGGCTTCTGCCTCTTCGATGTCAGTGTTTAACGCTTCAAGGTCAGCTTCAGCTTGGCTACGGGCCTCTTCTGCTTCTTGCTGCGCCTGCTGAGCAGCATCGCGGGCGGCTTCAGCTTCCTGTTTGTCAGCTTCTACTTCGGCGTACTCTTCATTTAACGCTTCAAGGCTATTCTGCCTGTCATCTACCTGCTCGGTGAGGCTTTCTATTTCTTCTTCACGGGTTTCACGCTCACCGCGTAAAGCAGTCAAATCTTCTTGGGCATTGGCAATATCGGCGCGGGTTGAAGCAAGTTCAGCCTCAGCTTCCGTTTGCTCAACTTCAAGCGCGTTCATTCGCTGCTGCAGAGTGGCCAAATCCAGCTCGGCGGCTTCCACTTCAGACATCTCCGCCTGAATTTGCTGATGCTTGCGCTCGGTTTCAGCCAACTGAGTTTCCAGCGCTTGCAAATTGTCTTGACGCGTTCCGGCGATGGTGTGCGCCACCACAGCCCAGACCAACGCAATGACCGCGATGGCCAAGACCACTCTGACGCGATTATCGCGCAACAATGCTAACGTTGATGGTTTATGAGTCCCTGTCATTGGTGCAATCCTCTCGCTTAAGTGCTGTCGCTACATGGGTGGCTAACGTGTGCGCGTTAGCGGATCGTGATCTGACCCTGCCGTTAATATGAAGGAAAGTTTTTGATTCGGCTAGAAACGCTCATTCAACCCACGGCGATATGACACTTGTTAAAACACACACAGCCGATTAACGCCGGTACCGACCCCCTAATGTAATGCTTTACCGGTAATGCCATCAATGACGCATCAGCTGGTGAGATTGAGCTGCCAGTAGCCCACGTCATGCCACTGTCCGAACTTGAATCCAACCTTTTCAAATTGGGCCACTTTTTTCATACCCATTTTCTCGTGCAGAGCGACACTGGCAGGGTTGGGAAGCGTGATACCGCCAATCACCGTCTGAATACCACTCTCTCTGAGCTTGGCAAAGAGTGTTTCATACAACGATGCGCCCAGGCCTCTGCCATGTGCCTGTTTAGCAAGATAGACGCTGGCTTCCACTGCGAATCGATAGGCGCTTCTATCTTTCCATTTCGTCGCGTAGGCGTAGCCCATCACCGTGTCGTCTTCCACTGCGACGATCCAAGGTAAACCTGCGCTTTGCACACTCTCTATTCTTTGTTGGATCACTGCCCCTGGCACCGGCTTTTCTTCAAACGAAATAGGGGTATTTTCGATGTAGTGATTATAAAGGTGTGCGACAGCGTCTGAATCACCCTTTTCAGCGTCTCTGATCATGGTTTGTTCCAAATATATTCTGGGGGTTAATGTCATCTTCAAACAACTACTCTATAGGCTGCTTGATAATCAGCGCCAACAGATTAACGCCCGCGACCAAATCAAAACCATCAGCGACATCGCCTAACGTCCCTGCCAAACGCGCCCCGCAAAACGTCATTCCGCGATAGAAGTAAGCAGTTTTTCTCACGATTGATAACATAGGCACAATAGAACCGTCGGTATCGACGTGACGTATCATTGATTCGTTAAATTCAGGATCAAAGCAAAGGAGTTGCACATGAAGCACCGTGAAAGACTTGGAAAAATTGGGCGCCATAGTTTTTCTTTACTGGCTCGGCTTGGCCGCTATGAACTCGCCATGCTGCTATGCGTCGCGGTACTTTCCGGCGGGGTGTGGGGATTCGTCGCGCTGGCCGATGAAGTCACTGAGGGGGATACCCAGACGGTCGATGAGAGCCTGCTGCTCGCCCTTCGTAATCCCGCCGATCTTAGCGACCCGATCGGGCCGGGTTGGGTCGAGGAAATGGGGCGCGACTTTACCGCGCTTGGCGGTGTCGGCGTACTGGTACTGATCACGCTGGGTGCCCTGGGCTACCTGTTACTTGCCGGACGCTATCGCGCGGCCCTCTTTGCCGCGATCGCAGTGCCGGGCGGCATACTTCTCAGCACTGTGATGAAGCTGGGCTTTGATCGCCCTCGCCCGGATCTGGTGCCGCATGAAGCCATGGTTTACACCGCAAGCTTTCCCAGCGGCCACTCAATGATGTCTGCGGTGACCTACCTCACCCTGGCCGCGCTACTCACCCGCGTACAGCCCGCGCTGAGGCTGAAGGCTTACCTTTTGATTCTGGCGATATTACTGACCCTGCTGGTCGGCATAAGCCGCGTCTATCTTGGGGTCCACTGGCCAACTGATGTACTTGCCGGTTGGACAGCCGGAGCAAGCTGGGCAGCGTTGTGCTGGATCGTAATGCGCTGGATGCAGCGGCGCGGGCAGGTAGAGACAGAAGTTAGCGGGTCAGGCGGCCAATAAAGTGCCTCCAGCAGAGCTGGGCAACATAGTGAATGTTGTCCAGCCATCTCCAAGAATGAACCTTCGACTTGAAGCCATCAACACGAGCTGAATACGTTTAACCTAGCCAGCCGTTACGGTTCATCTATCCGCTAAAAATATAATGGTATTTTAAAGCTGAAAAATAAGCCTAACGCTTTAGATACAAAGGATAAACTTGCAGCGAAAAACAGGCTCAGCCTGTCAGTCACCTTGTTATTTCCTGGTGATTTCATCAGACCAAGGAAGAGCCAGCTTTTACTTTTAAGTAGGCTCATCAATATAATCATGCACCCTAACACTTTTTGCGCTAATATCAGCCCTCGAAAGCTGCCTTCATACAGCTTAATAAGTCAAACAATTATTTTATAGAGACAAATATCATGAGCAAAGGCCAAGACAGTAAAAAAAATGCTAAAAAGAAACCACTTTTAACAGCTAAAGAAAAGAAAGCTGCAAAATCATCAAAGAAAAGCGAAAAAAATGTGCTAGGTAATTAAACCAGCTTAGCAAGCTGAGCATCCCGGTGCCCTGCCAAGACCACTACCAAACATGCGATATTGTCTAGGCACCGGTTATATTAAATCAACCTCGCCGTCCCACTCATCATTTAAACAGCCACTTTGCCCGCCAACCTTTCTGGTTTAATTGACCACCAAACAAACCAAGCCAAGAAAAACTGTAAAGGTAAGCGAGCATATAACAATAACTTGGGTAACTGTGGATATTGCTCAGGATGTAACGCCATATTGATATTGGCAGGATAGACCGCAACTATTAAAACGATTAAACCACATGCGGCCCAAAAACGAGTTTTGGGTACCAGAATGCCAATGGCTCCGGCTAATTCAAACACACCGCTAATCCATACTAACTCTTTGTGATAATCCAGATAATCAGGTATTGCCATTACAAAAAAATCAGTAAAAGCAAAATGCGCAAAACCACCAGCAAAGAAAAATAAGGAAATAATGAGTAAGGGAATTCTTGGCATATCACGCCTCTGTTGCGGGGGAGATTGAAGCCAAGAAGTAATCCCAGCGACAAATATTTAAGCACTGGAAGCCGACTTGGATGTTGATAATTGCATTAACTGTCTGATATTAAATTAGCTGTTTGAGATTGCAGAAGTGCTAGCATTTTTTTGGGGTTGACGGGGTGGCTTAACAAATATCCCTGCGCAAAAGGACACTCCATTTCGCTTAAACGCTGTAATTGAGGCTGAGTCTCTACACCTTCTGCGGTGATATCAATATCTAACGCTCGACCCAAAGATAAGATACTCCGCACGATGGCGTCGCTGCGATGAAATGTCATCATTCTGGAAACAAATGACTGATCGATTTTGATGGCGTTAATGGGGTAGCGATCAATGTAGCCGAGTGCGCTGTAGCCGGTTCCAAAATCATCCAATGCGATACGGACACCAAGCTCTCGGATACTCTCCAACACTTGCGCTATGGCATCGGGTTGGTGAAGAAAAACAGACTCAGTAATTTCAACCTGAAGGTCTTGCGCATCGATACCCGTCTCAGCAAGAATCTCTTTTATCTGGGCAGCATATCCTGGCCGATTAAGCTCAACACCTGACACATTTACGTTTAGATGTAATTTCATCTTGGGAAATTCAGTCTTCCAGCGCTTTAGTTCAGAACATCCTTCTTGCATAACCCAGTGACCTAGTTCGTGTATGACGCCAATATCTTCAGCGACAGAGATGAAGCGGTCTGGAGACACTTGACCAAGCACTGGATGACGCCATCTAACCAATGCTTCTGCACCGGATATCTCACCTGTGAAAATGCTAAAAATTGGCTGATAAACCACCGAAAATTCATTATTTGCCAAGGCCTGCTTTAGCGCATTCTGCATCACTAACGCATCGATAGCTGCCTCACGCATCGAGACATCAAACAAAGCCCATCGTCCTCGACCCTGCTTTTTGGCTACATACATGGCAATGTCTGCATCTCGAAGCAGGTCATCTGGCGAAGCATGGGTCACATCAGCAGTCACAATGCCTATGCTGCAAGAGGTAAAAATATCCTGCCCATCAATGACAATCGGTAAACTAAACTGATCGACAATACGCTGAGCAAGCGCGTTTGCTAAAGCTTGTTGATGCTCACCAACCAGCAGAATAGCAAACTCATCTCCGCCGACTCTGGCTAATACACCCTCTTCTCTAATGCAGTTCTCGAGGCGGCGGGCAACCTCTTTCAGAAGTATGTCGCCCGCACGGTGTCCCAAACTGTCATTTACAAATTTAAATCTATCAATATCCAGAAAAAGCACCGTGGCGGCTGGAGACTGTGCTTGATCACTATCATTGAAGAGATCCAACAAAAGCGCCATCAAGTATGCCCGGTTATGCAGCGTCGTTAGATCATCATGGTAAGCGGCATACGACAACTCGGCTTCAATGCTTTCCCGTTCCTCTAATCTGCTTTGTAATGCGACCTTTTCTTCACGATCGGCAAGAGCCTGTATCGTCAAGTACTCAGATTTTTTACGCTCACTGATATCACGCTGGACGGATACCCAATGCGTGAACCAGCCTTTCTCGTTGGCCACGGGAACGATGCTTAATTCGACCCAAAATTTACTGCCGTCGCGGCGCGTATTAAGGATCTCTACTTCAATTGGTTGCCAGCTTGAAAGCGCCTTTCGAATGAGATCCAGCGTTGCACGGCTTGTTTCTTCACATTGAAGTATGCGCGGCGTCTGCCCGATCACTTCGGATAAGGTATATCCAGTCGTCTTTAAAAAAGCCGGATTGCAATAAACGATCCTTGGCCCAGGCTCATCAATGGGCTCAGCCTCTGTAATCAGGATCGCGTCTTTCGCATTAACCACCACTGACTCCAACAAGCGGAGGCGTTCCATGAACGTTTTTTGCTTCGGGAGGAGTAACCCTGATTGTAATTGTAGGGTTTGACCAATCAGCGCAGCATGCGTCTGTAAGGCATACACCTGTGCTGTGCTCAATCGTTGTTGCAGTGAGGGACTGGTTACAAATAGCACCCCTATAATTTTGCCTTCTTCACCCCATATAGCTACCCCAACAACGAATTTATGCCCAAGGCTTCGCAGCTGATGAAAATAGTCAGGAATAGATTGCCCTAAGGCGTCATTGATGATGATGGGCTGCTGATTGATTAGGCTCGATTTGAGCCATCTTTCAATGGCCGTATTAATCGGAAACGGTATCTCACCGCCGTAGCTAGCTAAAAGGTTCCAATCAGCCTCCGTACCGCCTACCAGAAACCCGTTTGGGCAATCTGCCGAGTAAGCTGCTGCCTTGGCTAGCAAATTCAACGCATTCTGCTGGGATTCGTCGAGACCTAAAGCCATTTTAATTGCCTGTAAAGATTCTATTACTAGAAAATATCAAGAAACAATCAGCAATAATTTAAAATTATAATACTCATCGCAAATAAATAGTCTTAGACGGCAAGTACACCATAAAAACCCGATAACATCAGCATTATAGATGTCATCCAAGCTGATTTTGCTCATTCGAGTGGAGAGAATCATTCCAGATGCTGCCAAGCAAGGGAGGCCACCTATTTTTTGTCAGTCTAAAACATTAGAAACGTACCAATTTTGAGCAATCGCCCTTTACTTATGAGCATTGCAGAACGTTACCGACGAAGAACATAGCTAGGTGGGGAGACTACAGTTCAATGCTACTTTGGGTGGCCACACCGGACAAAAGCACTAACGTGTCATCTCTTTATCCCTGGTAGCATAAAAACAACAGAGCGGCACCATTAAGTGCCGCCCTGTGACGTTTTTACTGTTTTATAGTAACGACCACAATGCAACGATAACTATGCCTCCTTGTGCACGCTGCATTTTTCAAGCGAATCGGCTAGCTGACGCAGCAACTCGTCGTACAGCGTTGGCCCGAGCGGCAATTCAACGCCCAAGGGGTCGATAATGCCCATCACAGCCGGTGTAACGCCAAAGACATTTTTCACCATCGTAGCGTTGAATTGAGGCTCACTGAATACGCAGTGAATATCATTTTCCCGCACATGCTGCTGCAGAGCTTCAATGCGCGCCGGGCTGGGATCAGAGGCATCGCCTAGTGAAATAGCGCCTGCGGAAGAAACGTCAAAACGCTGCTCAAAATACTGGTAGGCATCGTGGAAAACCACAAAGCGGGGTGCTGGTTGCTCAGCAAACTGGCTTTCCAGTGCCATTTGCAACGCCAGCACATCGGCTTTGGCCTGGGTGGCGTTGCTATGGTAGGTCTCAGCGTTTTCAGGATCCATCGCACTTAAACGACCAGCAATGGCCTCTAGCCAAAGACGAGCATTTTGCGGGTCTAACCAACCATGTGAGTCTTCCCCATCATGATGGTGGTCATGGTCATGGTCATGGTCGTGGTCGTGGTCGTGGTCGTGGTGATTATGACCATCATGATCATCATGAACCCCCATGAGATCAATCGATCGATCGCGGTAATTCAGCACCTGCGTGTCGTCTAACGCCATCAGTTGCAAATGCTCGGCATCTGACGCTAATGACGTCAGTGGGCTAGCAAGCCACGGTGTTAAGTCATTACTGACCCAAACCACTAGCTCAGCGTCATCCAGCGTTTCTGCTTCTGAAGGGCGCAGCGAGTACCCGTGGGGAGAAGCGCCCTGCTGCATAAACAGCATAGGCTCCCCCAACTCCCCCATCACCTTACTGACCAGCGAATGCACCGGCGGTATGTCTACTGCAACTTTCGGCACATCGGCCATCGCAACCAATGGAAATCCCAGCAGTACCGGTAACGCCATACGGGTAAATGGTCTTTTCATTACATGCGCTCCTTTGAAATTGATTCGTTTTGATGACTCGTTAACCTCTTGGTACCCGAACAATTTATGTTATAACATAACAACAAATCAACTTGGAGCTTGTTATGTTTTCGCGTCTCTCAACAAAAGGCATACCGGAATCCTGCACCTCGTTGACAGACAATGCGTTGGTGAGAACCGATCAGTTGACGGTTCGATTTGGACAACAGCCGGCCCTGGAAAACATCAACTTGTCGCTAAAACCAGGCCAAATTGTCACCCTCATTGGCCCCAATGGCTCCGGCAAATCAACACTGGTCAAGGCGCTGATAGGTGCTATCAAACCTTCCGCTGGTCGCATTATTCGCTCTGAGCACCTGAAGATCGGTTATGTGCCTCAACGCCTGCATCTGGATCCTACTTTTCCAATGACGGTGCATCGCTTTATCAATCTTCCCAAACGACATGCCAGCCGTGACATTGCCGAAGCTCTAGAACAGGCGGGAGCCGAACATCTGCTGAATGCGGCTATGAATCATCTTTCTGGAGGCCAGCTGCAACGAGTGCTCTTGGCTCGCGCGCTACTATCACGCCCCTCTTTGTTGTTGCTGGATGAAGCCACCCAAGGGCTAGATCACCGAGGTGTTGCCGAGTTCTACCAACGCATTGAGCAGATCCGCCAACGCTCCCATTGTGCGGTGCTAATGGTCAGCCACGACTTACATGTGGTCATGCGTACGGCAGATTACGTAATCTGCCTGAACAGGCATGTCTGCTGTGAAGGCCAGCCCGAGAAAGTCTCCGCATCACCTCAGTATTACGCACTTTTTGGTGACCAAGCGGCTAGCACACTGGCTTGCTATCGTCACCAACATGCGAACCCACAGGATAAGGAGAGACTGCGCCATGCTGGATGACTTCATGTGGCGCGCCGCATTGGCAGGGCTCGGTGTGGGGTTAGCCGCAGCGCCACTGGGATGCTTCGTTGTTTGGCGGCGAATGGCATATTTCGGGGATGCCACAGCCCATGCGGCTATTCTGGGGGTGGCGTTGGCACTGCTATGGAATCTCTCCATTTTCGCCGGTGTGATGGGCGTTGCTCTGCTGATGGCCTTTTGTGTGTCGACGTTGAGCGGCAAAGGCTATGCCATGGACACCTTGCTAGGGGTGGTCGCGCATTCCGCCCTGGCCATTGGGCTGGTGGCCGTTTCCTTTGTTTCCTGCGTGCGTATTGATCTGCATGCTTACCTGTTTGGCGACATTCTAGCCGTGGGCAAAATCGACCTTGCGGTTATCTGGACAGGGGCCGTTCTGGTCATCAGTTTGATGCTATGGCGTTGGCAGTCGCTTTTAACCGCAACACTCAATGAAGAGCTCGCCTATGCCAGCCATATAAACCCGCGTCGTGAACAGCTGGTGTTGACGGTGGCGCTCGCCATTGTGGTCGCCGTCGCCCTCAAAGTGGTCGGCGCACTCTTAATTGCTGCGCTATTGATTATCCCTGCCGCTACGGCGCGACCTTTCAGCCGCACCCCGGAACAGATGGCGCTTATTGCCGCCATGATAGCGATGGTAGCCACGACTGGCGGGCTGCGCGCCGCTTACCTGTTTGACACACCCACAGGCCCAACCATCGTCTCTCTAGCCGCAGTGTTGTTTGTTCTTGCCATGCTCGTGACTCAAAGCTGGCGTTTTTTATGCCAACGCGTTGGATGACCGAGCTGTGTAGGTTTAACGCGTAACTATTGATATCTCGTTTTTTCCATCGCTAATGGAGCCAGTTATGTCTTCGCTACCCGCTACTCACTTGGTGCTGCCAGAACATGCAGCCATCGATAACGACATCAGCGTGTTACCGCGTATCTTTGAAGACGCCATTAATATCGCGATCTTTCAGCGGCCTCTTCCCGCCGATATCGCCTTTAGCGCGCAGGCGCAGTGCCAAACAGACCGCGCCTGGCAATATAGCTGGCTCGGTCATCCCGATGAGACGTTCATTGCCGACTTACGACGACGGCTTCCGGCGCCGGAGGCTGCTACCCCGCTAATCGACGAGATGGCGACCATCGCTGAGGCAATCGCTTTTTTGTTCGACACGCATACCGTCGGCATCCGGGTGCGCCTGCTAAACAGTGCCATGTGTCCACGCTTTCATTGCGACAACCTTCCCGCGCGCATGGTGACCACCTATTTCGGTCCCGGCAGCGAATGGTTGCCGGAGCACGCGATAAACCGTGAAGGTTTAGGCGCACCAAATCCCAACCGACCCGATATCGCCACCGATGCCAGCGCTATTCAACGCCTTTTACCGGGTGACATAGCGTTACTAAAAGGAAGCGGCTGGGAAGGCTGCGAAGCGCACGGCTTGGTGCATAGAAGCCCTGCGCTTGAACATGGTAGCAAGCGGCTCTTAATGAGCATTGATCCGGCCTAGCCGCTGAGCTGTACAACTTTTTAAACGCATCCCAAGAGGTAAAGGAATGACCGTTTTCACCTTGCCCGATGTCGCAAGCCAAACCACTCGTTCACCAGGGGCATTAACGTGGGTGGGCATGGAAGGTATCGCACTACCTATTCGGCTTGGTAGCCGCAGCGTGACTGTCAAGATCAATGCCGGGGTGAGCCTGGAGAACGCTGACGCTCGCGGGATCCATATGTCCCGCCTCTATTTGGCGCTGGAAACGTTAGAAGAGAAGGCGCTAACGCTTCCAGCAGTAAATGCCGTATTAAACAGGTTTTTAGCAAGCCATGAAGGGCTTTCACAAAATGCCTATCTAACCTTTAAAGGCGAATTGCCACTTAAACGTGAGGCACTGATAAGCCCACTGGCCGGGTGGAAAAGCTATCCCTTTTCGCTGCGCTGCCATTTAACGCCGAGTGGCTTCCAGGCTGACATTGACCTTGAGGTGGGTTACTCATCCACCTGCCCCTGCTCGGCGGCGCTGGCACGGCAATTAATTCAACAAGCCTTTGATGAAGATTTTGCGGAAATCCAGTTAACCAAAGCCGCGGTATCGGCATGGCTAGGCAGTGAAGAGGGAATCTTGGCGACGCCTCACAGTCAGCGCAGCTTTGTTTACTGCACGCTGCGCCTTGCAGAAGAGGATGACAACACACTGCAGCTAGATGAGTTTGTAGCGCGTTCGATTGATCGTATTGAAAAGACGCTCGGTACCGCGTTGCAAACGGCCGTTAAGCGTATCGACGAGCAGGCCTTTGCCCTAGCCAATGGCCAGAACCTGATGTTCTGTGAAGACGCGGCGAGAAGGCTTGATCGAGCACTGCGTAAGGCGCCAGGAGTGGCCGCATTTAAACTCAAGGTCGTGCATGCAGAAAGCCTTCATGCGCATGATGCCGTGGCGCTTAGCGAGTGGAATTGGTATCAAAATCATAGCCAAACGAAGGGTCGCAGAAACCCTCTATGATCCGCTTAGGCAGTGTTCTGCTACCTTTCATAAAACTTGAACAATGCTAGAAAAGCCAAACATCAACAGGTATTAGCTTGCCCTATTTATAATCGGATAAACATGCCCCCAAGCTTATCTGACCAATGATGCCCGCAAAATTTGTTCTAAGCGCATTATTGAATTGAATTTCATTTTAATGCCCATACAGGAGAGTAAACCGCCCAGCTACGCTCTGCTAACCCAGCTCTGTTAACCTAAGGGGCTCGACCTCGAGCAAACAAGCAGGCATGGTGAGTGTTATTATTCACCATCAGCGAACCAACAGGAGGGTACGCCAATGCCGCACAATCTGACTCAAAACCTATCTAAAAATCTGCCTAAAAACCTATGCAAGATGGGGCTATTATCGCTCTTAGCGCTTTCTACCAGCGCCTTCAGCCAACAACCGGGGGCGGCTGGTAATGATGTCACTACCGAGTCGTTCCAGGATTGGGAAGTCCGCTGCCAGCGTAATACCGAGGGCCCGACACCGTGTGCGATGGCGCAATTGGTCACGCAACCTGACAGCAACCAGCCCTTGATGCAGGTAGTGCTCGACTATCCGCCCCAGATCGATGACCCAGTGATGAGTTTCTACGTGCCGCTGGGCGTACGCCTGGCCCCGGGCTTGCAATTGGTCGTGGATAATGGTGAACCCATCCAGTTCCCCTACCAAGTCTGTCAGGAGCAAGGCTGCCGCGCTGACGCCCCCATTGAACCAGCGATGCTGCAGCAACTCCGCAGTGGCAACACGGCCACCCTTAGCATGATTAGCCCACGCGGTGAACGCATGGATGTCGATATTTCGCTGATTGGCTTTACCGACGCCAACACCCGCATCGCTCGCTAACCTTAGAAGACTTATCCGACAACGCCGGCCCGTGAGGGTCGGCACGTCTACCCCGCCGATGTTAGCTATTTTGGGCTAGAAGTGGGCGATGCTTTTAAATGGCAGGACTGACTGGCAGAAACTTTATTCGGACAAACGAAGAGTCCTGATTGGACGGTCGATATCGGCCAAGAGCGGATGTTAAAGAGTTTTCAGATTAATGATATTCACAATATCTATTCCACGCACCCTTCCCTAAAACGCGGAGCGTGGCGGGCTGGGAATGTCAGTTTCCGTCCTTGAATTTTGCTTTACAATTGCCGCTCATGCACATGGTACAGTAGTGCTCTCTATCCTCATGCTGGCTACCCTCAGCGATGATAATGCCGCAGCCGTTGCAGAACAGGGTGCCAATCCCGTCTTCGAATTTCACAATTGCATGTTCGTAGTCCATAAAGTTCTCCGCGAAGACCCAATCCTGTAAGAACGGGTAGTAATAGCTTGTCAGCAAAAGCCGACCTTTATCTGATATTTCCTTCGATGGCGCTATCAGGCGTCAGTTCAATTTCCTCTCGACCATCAGGTTGATACAGATAATAACAACACACCTAAACAGCACAGGCTAAGCAATTCTCTCCCTGGCAACAGGTGCATTCACGCCATGATTCTCGGATATGCAACTCTGCATCACCAAAGTTGGCTTGGCCGCTATCGGCCAAGAGCGGCCATTCAGCGTGGACTGATATATCGCATTTCCCTCGACCAATGGAAGACGCGGATTTGGTGGCCCGAAAAAGAAACTCATCGTAGCCGATGTCGCCAGCTGCCAAACGTTTGCACAATGCCCAGATAATGCTTCCCGATCCGATACTTTCATTACCGCGCCATCCATTGAACATGGGGCCGCCCGAAAGCATGATGGCGGGAATATTGACGGTTGGCGCCGCCATCAGGCAGAACAGGGTGGTCTTTTCGCAGCCGGTATCCAGCACCACGCCGTCCAGGGGGTAATCGTGCAGGAATTCGGCCGAATCCCAGGTAAGCCAAGTTGCGTTCCAGCGCCGCTGTCGAACGCCGCACTTTCTCGCGAAAGGGGTGCATAGGAAACTCGAGGAGTTCCCTCCTGCTTCACGAATACCATCCTTGGACTGCCCTATGTTCTCCGGACACTTCTAGCCTATTATTGCGATCATGGAGCATAGCGCTTCTCCTAACCAAGTCGAATTGTTAAGACAAAAGTTGTTGAGGCAGGTTCGTGCCGACAGCCACTGGCTTCAAAACGATCGTTCGGCCCCACGATGAAAAAGGCGGGCTCAGCGCAGTAGAAAAAAATGCGGCCGATTAGTTCTATCTCCTGGGGCTTATCCCGGTGCGTAGTTCCAATCTGTCGGCCACCGACCCCGCGCAACCTGACAGGAGGGAAACACTGTAGTCCCGTGTGCGGTGACCTGTTAGGTGTTAACTTTCAATTACTACTAGCTATTAATATATTCCGAGTAAGCATCAGCCAGTTTGGCTAGGTTCGTCTGAATATAAGAGAGATGAATTTGCATGGCATCTAGCGCCTGTGCCGGTTCGCGAGCCTCAATAGCACTTATCAAGGCAGCATGCTCACTGATAATGGATGGAATACGCTGCTCTTCAAGAAATAGCATCCGCACCCGGTTGATATGTAGACGTACAGGATAAATAACGTCCCATACTTCACTATAACCGGCTGCTTCCGCTATTTTTGCGTGTAATTCTTCGTCAAGGCGCTCGATATCAAGGTAGGTCTTTCTACGACAGGCAGCTTCCTGCTCATCAAGATTTAGCTTCAGATCAATGATCTGCTGTTCAGTACATTGCCTAGCTGCATCCTGGACTAGGGCACACTCAAGTGTGGAACGCGCATAATGCGCCGCCATCACAGTATCCTTCTTAATTGGCGTGACGTAAGTACCCCGCTGTGCAAGGATATCCACGAAGCCATCATACTGGAGCCGGATCATCGCTTCCCGTATCGGCGTCCGGCTAAGACTGAATTCATCAGCAAGCTCTTTTTCCGAAATCTTTTCTCCCGGCTTCAGGGACAGGTTAATTATCCTGTCACGTATAGTGGCGTATGCGAAGCTGCTCGTAGAGACTGCTTGATTGCTCTTCATTATATTCATACTCAATATTCCAGCAGGGCCATAAATTCACCTATATCAGCTTCGCTTAAGTGACTATAGCAAGCCACTCAAGTACGAAACGAAGGCTATCATCAATATCTCACTAGTTAGTTAACCGGCGTTATTAATGGCAACCCATTGAAATGGCAGCGCAAATTTTCAACCACCAAATCACGCATGGAAAAACGGGTCTCCCAAGCTCCACTTCCGGCGTGTGGCTGCAGAACGACGTTTTGCATGTGTTTTAGCGGTTCAGGCACATGTGGTTCGTTGCGAAAGACATCAAGACCTGCCGCCCCCAAGGCTCGGGTCTCGAGAAGCTCGATAAGACTATCTTCATCAATCACACTGCCTCGTGAGACATTGATCAGACAGCCAGTGTTGCCTAGAGCAAGCATGACCTCACGGTTTATGATCTTGTCAGTGTTAGCACCGCCCGGCAACGTCACGATTAGAATGTCACTCTCCTCAGCAAGTCGAACCAAGTCACTATAAAAGCGATATGGCAACTCAGGTTTTTCAGTGCTTGCATAATATTGCAAAATACACTGAAATGCCTGAAGCCTGCGAGCGATAGCCTTGCCAATGCGCCCCAGGCCGACCAGGCCAACACGCTTGCCATTGACCTGAGCTGAGAGCGCCATAGGGCCTTGCCTTTCCCAGGAGCCGTCACAAACGTATCTGTGCGCAGCAACGATATTACGCCTTACCGCAAGCGTTAGCCCCACTGCTAGATCGGCGACATCTTCAGTCAGTACATCCGGCGTGTTAGTTACGGCAATATCACGCCGGGAGGCCTCTCCGACATCGACACCGTCATACCCCACCCCAAAGCAGCTTATGACTTCCAGCGCAGGCAGCCGCGACATAAGTTCGGCGCTTACTTGCTGTTCTCCTGTATTCACCACGGCACGGAAATTGCCTTCACAAGCTTCAAGACACGCCTCAAGAGAGCCATGCAGCCAGTAGGCGATAGGATTCGCGAATTCGCTTATTGCCTCAAGAATATCGGGGGACTTGGGGCCAAAAACAAGAACATTCGGAATGTTTTGAGTATCCATAACTAGTTCCATTCTGATGGAAAGTGGGCAAACATCAACGAGACGATGACACCATTAGAGATGCAGAATCGAGTTCCGAGAGGTCGTTACAGCCTAGGAGGCCGAGTATTCGATCCATCTCCTCACGGATGATGTTCAATGCATGCTCAGCGCCCTCCTGGCCACCTGCCCCTAAGCCATAGAGTGTGGTTCTGCCGAGTAACACAGCGTCGGCTCCCAATAGCCGGGCCTTCAGGACATCGCTGCCACGTCGGAAGCCACTGTCGACGAGTATGGCGAGCTGATTCCCGACTTCTGCTCTGATATCGGCAATTAGCTCCATCGGGGAAACGGAGTAATCCAACTGACGCCCGCCATGGTTCGAGAGTACGATCCCGTCGACACCGACTTCTACTGCGGTGGCTGCTTCTTCGACAGACAGAATACCTTTTATGACAAGCCGGCCCTTCCACTCGTCCCGGAGCCAACGGATGTCATCCCAGTTAAGCGAAGGATCGAGCTGTTGGCCTAACACAGCGGCTGCGCCCTTTACCGACGTCTCGCCAGGAGGCAGCAGGTCGCCAAGATTCTTGAATTGAGGTATGCCATCGGGAATTAGTACATCATTGAGCCAGCGCGGCTTGGTTAACACGTGCAACTTATTTCTCATAGTTAGCACTAAAGGTCGTGAATAGTTTCTTCTGTCCCACTCACGGTTACCAAATATAGCACTGTCGGTAGTAACAACGATCGTATCGTAATTGGCCTCCTTGCAGCGCTCGACTAACTTCTTAACGTAATCACGATTGCGATAGAAATAAATCTGCATCCAATGCCATAGGCCATCTATCTTAGAGATGTCTTCCAAGGAGGTGGTCGAGGCATTGCTGAGGGTAAAAGGAATACCGTAGTGTGTCGCTGCCCTAGCTAACTTCGTATCACCATCCTTAGTCACCATGCCATTGAAGCCGGTAGGCCCGATCAGCACTGGCATAGAAATTTTTTTACCAAAAATTGACGTCTCCAGGCTGCGCTGCTTGCTAACCTTCGTTAGCGTTCTGGGAGTAAAGTAATACTTGTCGAAGATCGCACGATTACGCTCAAGAGTCACTTCATCGTCTGAGCCGCCATGAATATACTCATAGACAAAATTAGGTAGACGACGCTTGGCAATCGCACGTAGCTCCTCGACATTGACAGCCTTGCGGTAATTCAATCCTGAGTAAGCACACCTATCCATTTTATACCTGCTATATATTGGTTAATTCTGATCAGTTGATTAGTGCTTACCTACTTAGACAACCATTCCATGGGAACAGTAACTATCTGCGGGAAAAGTATGAAACTGATCAATACCGCAAAATACATTGCCAACATCGGCCATATACCTTTCGTTATATCTAACAAACTTATTTTACTTATACTGCAGCCCACATAGAGCACAGTTCCTACTGGCGGAGTAATTAATCCGATAGACAGGTTGATAACCATGAGGACACCGAAATAGACCGGATCGATGCCCAAACTTTCAACTACAGGAATCAGCACCGGCGCAAAAATTAGAACTGCGGGAGTCATATCCATTACGCAACCGACAAGTAGCAGGAAGGCCATGATAATCAGCAACATGACGGTCGGGTTTTCGGTCATACCTCCAAGTACTGTTGCCAGTTCCGCAGGTACACGGGCCACCGTAATTGCATACGCAGTAACAATTGCAGCAGAGGCGATCAACATCACAATTGCAGTTGTTTTCGCCGTCCCGACCAGTACATCATAGAGTTGACTGACCTTGATCTCTCGGTAGACGAAGCTGATAAGCAGCGCATATACGGCGGCGATCACGCCAGCCTCGGTCGGCGTGAATACGCCGCCGCGCAACCCTATGATAATAATGCCCGGTAGCAATAGCGCCCAGAAAGCACGCAAGAAATAGTGCAGGCGCTCGCGTCCGGTTGCCTTCTCAACACGGCCGGCTGTTGTCTTTCTTGATAACAGATACCAAACCAGCATCATGCCCATGGCCATAATGAGCCCAGGGACGATGCCCGCCATGAATAGTTGAGTAATAGATACACCACCCACTACGCCGTACAGAATCATGGGGATACTGGGGGGAATGACTGTACCAATGATGCCTACCGACGCCACTAAGCCCGTAGTACTATTTTTATTGTAACCTTGAGCAACCATCATAGGGATCAGAATAGCGCCCAGTGCAGCGGTATCGGCAACGGCCGAGCCGGACAGACCAGCAAACACAACACCGGCAATGATTGCTACATAACCTAGGCCACCGCGGAAATGCCCCACTAAGGAGGAGGCAAAATCGACAATTCGCTTCGAGACACCTCCCGCGTTCATGATTTCCCCGGTAAGGATAAAGAACGGTATCGCCATAAGGGAAAAGCTGTTGGCACCGGTAATAAGATACTCTGCCAATGTGCTCGTGTTGAAAATACCTACGAGAAACAACATGACCGATGCAGCAATCATCATAGCGAAGGCAACAGGCATCCCGATCAGCAGCAACGAGAACAGTACCAGCAAAAACTGCCAGATCATGACTCTTCCTCCATAGCTTTTTCCGTCTCTTTATGGTCGCTGGGCAAATTTGCCCATGGCGGCGCACTCTTGTTGAATAAAACAAAACGTACCGTATGGATCACAAAGATGATCGACATGAGTACGACAGAAACTGCGCCAGCGTAGTAATAGGTATTCACTGGAATATCAGATGTCGGGCTACCTATCCCTGCGTTCAATTCGATGAGCCCGAGCAAGCCATCAAGCGCAAGAGCTAGCACACCCACAATTAATACTGTCGAAACTGTATATAAAATCTTTTGCACAGACAGGTTAAGCTTGCTGACGAGGATGTCTACGCCAAGGTGGCTCTGTTCCTTAACGGCGATCACCGAGCCCAAAAAGATGATCCACACAAATAAATATCGAGCAACCTCGCCCGACCAGGCCAGCCCGCTATTGAACATGTAGCGCAGAACTACGTTCAGAAAAACGAAAATTACCATCAGGGCTAGCGATACGAAAATCGTTCCCTTGAGTAGATGCTCTAAAGCATTCAATAACTTAAAATTCATAACGGCTTCTCGGGGATGGGGGGACTACTATTACGAAGCCATGCTTCAGGCATGGCTCCGCACACCGTTACTGCTCCGAGTAGGTTCTTACCTTGTTTACCAGGTCTTTAGCCCAGTCATACTCTTCATAAAAATCTTCGTAGAGAGGATCCATGGCATCGACCATGTTCTGGCGGAAATCATCGCTCGGCATATGAATAGTCAGGCCTTCCTCTTTAAGCTTGGCCTTGATGTCTTCTTCAGACTCCTGCATGAGCTGCCATTCCATTTCCATCGCTTCTTCGGCAGCTAGCTTGATGACATCCTGGTCCTCTTCGCTCAAGTTATCGAAGAACTTCTTATTCATGAGGTAAATATTGGGGCTGAACATGTGCCGGCTTTCAAGAACGTTGCTTTGAACTTCATACCAACCGGAATTGTAAAGCGTGGCATAAGGATTGTCCTGACCATCAACGACCCCCTGCTCCAGCGCCGTAAAGATTTCCGAGAAACCCAGCGTTTGCACGTTGGCGCCCAGTGCCTGGCCAACATCTACATACATTGCAAGGTTAGGCATCCTCATACGAAGCCCTTCGAAGTCCTCCATGCTAGTGATCGGACGATTGCTCGAGACCACTCGGAAGCCGTTCGCTGTCCAACCTAGCGGTTCCGTACCTAGCTTGCGGAACAGCGGCTCGATTTCGTCACCGACTACACCATTTAGCAAAGTGTTGGCCTGATCGTATGTTTCGAAAAGAAACGGCCATTCGGTAAAGCCAATCTTGGGTTCTGCCGTTTGGAGACCCATGCCAGCAACGACCATCTCAATAGAGCCGTTTCGCACGCCATTAGTGTACTGGCGCTCATCTCCCAGTTCGCTATTGGGAAATATCTGCACAGACATGTCGGAACTCTCTTCCACTGATGTCTTGAAATGTTCCCGCAATGCGACGTTTTGTGGATGATCTTCGGCAAAGTAATTTGCAACCTTAATTGTGGCTGTGCTTTGAGCCTGAGAATCCAAAGCAATCATCATTGCGGAAGCCGTGACTAGCAGGACGAATCCTTTCTTTGCCTGCACCAAATTACACTCACTCATGCTAAGACCCTTAATTTTAAATTGATATTATCCGATGCCTATGCCTGACAAGTTTCAACTGGCACTCAGCGCTGCAACGCTCACCGGATCGATCGGTTGAGCTTATTTCACAATGAGATATACTAGTATACTAGTATACTAGAATCTATTTTCATCTAGACTTTAGTCATAACCGATGAGTCTTCCGTAGGCCTTTTGGCCTTGCTTGGCTGATTCGGCATCGACGCGTCATTGAGAACCTAACCAACGGAGGTCGCATGCGATTGATTCAATGTGTATATCAAGGCCAGGTGCATGCCGCCCAGGTCGAAAGTGACAGCCAAGTTCGGCTGCTCGATGCAGATACCTACAGCCTGGCCCGCCGCGCCATCGCCGCGGGGTGCTCCTTGGCCGACATCGTCGAAGCCGCAGCGACCGAGACCCGGCTCGACTATGCCCAGTTGATCGACGAAAAAAGCCTGTTGCCCCCGCTGACCCATCCGGACCCGGCTCACTGCCTGGTCACCGGCACCGGACTCACCCACCTGGGCAGCGCGGACACGCGCTCGGCCATGCATGCCAAGACGCAAGTCAGCGAATCCGAACTGACCGACTCCATGCGCATGTTCAAGTTGGGAGTCGAGGGCGGCAAGCCCCAGGCTGGCACCCCCGGTGCCCAGCCGGAATGGTTTTACAAGGGCGACGGCGCCTGCGTGGTGGCCCCCGAGGCCGAGATCCCCGTGCCGCACTTCGCCGAGGACGCTGGCGAGGAGCCAGAGCTGGCCGGGCTCTATGTGATTGGCGATGACGGCCACCCGTGGCGGGTGGGTTACGCTATCGGCAATGAGTTTTCCGACCACGTCACCGAGCGCTTCAACTATCTGTGGCTGGCCCACTCGAAACTGCGGGCCTGCAGCTTCGGCCCCGAACTAATGGTAGGTGAACTGCCTGCGCATCTGGAGGGGGTCAGCCGTATCGTGCGTGACAACGAGACGGTATGGGAGAAACCCTTCCTCACCGGTGAGGCCAACATGGCGCACAGTCTGGCCAACCTCGAGCACCATCACTTCAAATACGTCGGTTTCCGTCGGCCCGGCGACGTGCATGTGCATTTCTTCGGCACCGCCACGCTGAGCTTCGCCGATGACATTCGCACCCGCGAGGGTGACCGTTTCGAGATCAGCCTCGCCGATTTCGGCCGTCCGTTGCGCAATCCACTACGCTTTGAAGCGGACAGCGCGCCTATCGACGTGAAATCGCTTTGACAGCAAACAGCAAGGAGTTCGACATGACCCTGGAAGGCAAGTTACTCATTGGCCAGGACGCCGTCAGCGGCAGTTCCAAGCCCATCAACGCCATCAACCCGGCCACCAACGAGATCCTCGAGCCGACCTACTTGGGTGGTACCAAGGCTGAGGTCGAGCGTGCCTGTGAGCTCGCCGAGACGGCCTTCGCCACCTATTGCGAGACTTCTCTCGAGGAGCGCGCGGTATTCCTCGAGACCATCGCCAGCGAGATCGAGGACATCGGCGATGAACTGATCGAGCGCGCCATGGCCGAGTCCGGCCTGCCCAAGGCCCGCCTGGAAGGTGAGCGCGGCCGTACCTGCGGCCAGCTGCGCCTGTTCGCTTCCGTGGTGCGTGCCGGCGAATGGCTCGACGTGCGCATCGACCCGGCCATGCCGGACCGCCAGCCGATGCCGCGCGCCGACCTTCGCCAGCGCCATATCGGCCTGGGCCCGGTCGTGGTGTTCGGTGCCAGCAACTTCCCGCTGGCCTTCTCGGTGGCCGGCGGCGATACCGCCTCGGCCTTGGCCGCCGGGTGCCCGGTGATCGTCAAGGGCCATTCCGCCCACCCCGGCACCTCCGAACTGGTCGGCCGTGCGGTACAGCGTGCAGTGAAAGCGTGCGGGCTGCCTGAAGGCACCTTCTCGCTGATGTTCGGTTCGGGTAGCGAGATCGGCCAGGCGCTGGTCGCCGACCCGCGTATCCAGGCGGTGGGCTTTACCGGCTCGCGGAGCGGCGGTACCGCGCTGATGAAGACCGCTCAGTCGCGTCCGCAGCCGATCCCGGTATATGCCGAGATGAGCTCGATCAACCCGGTGTTCCTGATGCCCGAGGCGCTCAAGGCACGCGGCAAGCAGATCGCCGAAGGCTTCGTCGGCTCGCTCAACATGGGTGCAGGCCAGTTCTGCACCAATCCTGGGCTGGTGATTGCGGTCAAGAGCGCCGAGCTCGATGCCTTCGTCGAGGCCGCTGCAGAAGGCGTGAAGGGCAGCGCGCCCCAGACCATGCTCACGCCGGGCATCTACGATGCTTACCAGCAGGGTGTTGGCCAGCTGTCCAACAACAGCAAGGTGCGTGAAGCCGCACGTGGCCAGGTGGGCGAGTCGCCCAACCAGTGCCAGGCGGGGCTGTTTGTCACCACGGCGAACGACTTCCTGAACGAGACCGAGCTGCAAGAAGAAGTGTTCGGTTCTACCTCGCTGGTCATCGAGTGTGCCGACCAGGATGAAGTAAAGCGTGTCGCGGCCCAGCTCGAAGGCCAGCTGACCATTACCCTGCAGATGGACGACGGCGATCTGCAAGCGGCCAAGGCGCTGATGCCGGTACTCGAGCGCAAGGCCGGGCGGATTCTCGCCAACGGCTGGCCAACCGGGGTCGAGGTGTGCCACGCCATGGTTCACGGCGGGCCGTACCCGGCGACCTCCGACAGCCGCACCACCTCGGTAGGCAGTGCTGCGATCTTCCGCTTCCTGCGCCCGGTGTGCTACCAGGCGTTGCCGGAAGGGCTATTGCCCGAGCCGCTCAAGGACGGCAACCCATGGCAGCTGTCGCGCTTGGTGGATGGCAAACGCGAAGCGTAAGCAACCCCGTGGAAAGCGGCCTACCTCGCAGGCTGTCAGTAGAGGGCGGCCATGGGCTGCCCCTTGTTTTATCAGAGTGCGCGAAAAACCCCGCACTCTGATAACCACCGCTAAATAAAGCCAGCCTTCGTACGTTCGGATGTAAGTGATGTCCGTCACCCAAGCAACATTTGGCGCTGTTACTTCAAACTGATGGTCTAAATGGTTGAGTGATACAACAGCTGGTTTTCCACCGCCATAGCTGCCAGGGCGTCGTTTACCTTCACCCTGGCGCAAACAGGCAATCAGTTCCTTCTTGAGCGAGCCGCGCGGCAAGAGGTAAAGCGCCTTTCAAAACTGTCGCGTGAGTCGCTTCAAGCAGATCAGGGAGCAGCCCAGTAAAGTGAACGCATAGTGGATGTCAGTACGCCGCTCATATCGTGTTGCGAGCCGACGCATCTGTTCCAGCCAGGCGAAGGTTCTTTCAACCACCCAGCGATGTCGTCCCAGTCGCTGAGTATCTTCCACACCACGTCTGGCTATACGAGCCTGAATATGGCGTCTACTGCAGGCACGGCGACAACGAGCAAAGTCGTATGCCTTGTCGGCGTGAAGCTTACGAGGTCGCTGGCGAGGACGACCCAGACGACCTGCGACGGGGGTACCTCGTCTAGCAGGACAGATAGGGGAACACTGTCATGCATATTGGCCCCGGAGAGAACGACCGCCAGCGGTGTTCCCTTTCGATCCGTCAGTAGGTGCCGTTTAGTTCCGGGTCGCCCACGGTCTGTCGGGTTTGGGCCAATGGCTGACCCCCTTTTTTGCCTTGATGGAGGCACTATCCATGCAAGCACGATCCCAATCCAGTTGATCAGCTTCTTGCAGGTATTCCAGCAACGTCTGATGAAGCTTTTTCCAGACACCGGCTTCATGCCAGTCACGCAGCCGTCGCCAGCAAGTGACGCCGGAACCGCATCCCATTTCTTGAGGTAACATCTCCCAGGGGATGCCTGACTCAAGCACAAACAGGATGCCGGTTAAGGCGGCACGGTTGGAAACACGTGGCCTGCCACCATCAGACTTGGGTGGTTCAGGTGGCAAGAGCGGCTCGACAATTTTCCAGAGTTCATCAGGTACAACCTTCTTAGCCATATTAGCTAAGCTAGGCACGCAGGCGAGCTATTTCAAGGGTTTTGAAAGGAGCTCTTAGTCGTGGATTCATAAAATAACAGCAGTACATGATTTTCGGTAATGAGAAGCCTCAGGCTCTCTATACCAAGGTAGTTGCTCGACGCACCATCGGATACTAATGGCGGCCCAAGCGAAGTTATTTATCTCGGCGTCATGGGCAGCATGATTTGGCAATTGTCGCTCATCGTCAGCTTTGATGTTCATGGCACGCTAGGATTGGTACACGCGAGGCTGCAATTACCAGCTTTTCCGTTTTGGGTCGTCATGTGCCCTGTTATTAATATGGAATAAGATTCCTAATCCGGCCAGAAGCCGCCATTGAGACTTTCCTGATGTAACGCCAACATTCAGCAGCGGCCTTTACGTAGCGAAGCGGAGAAAAGGCCATCCGGTGGAGGGCCGAAGGCCCAGAACGAACTAGAACTAATGGTTAGATTGAAACAATATCCGCACGGCCTGAGCTGCCTGATGGGGAATCAAAACCGTAAGAGGTGGAGCCTAATGAGGTTTCGCGAGCAGGTGCTGAAAGTCGCCGCCACGCTCACCATGCATGCATTGCGGGTGACCTTGCACCTGGGAGCCGCCGCCGACAATTGGTGGCCAACCCTGATGCGAGGAGGGCCAAGATTGGCCGCATTGCCCTAACCGCCACCACGACCGCCTTTCTTAAGGCATCGTCCAGTGGTCGAGGGGGCCGTGAGCAAGCGCCCCGCCCTCTTTACTTGATATTATAAGCGACAAGTATTTAGAGAATAAATGAGCATATGTGGCGGTGCTGCCATGTCGTTGGCAGAAGAATAAGAGCCGGAAGCGTGCGATCAGCCACTTTAACAAGACCGTGATGAATCACACGGGTTACCAGTTGACGGTTATGACCACGCTGATCATTGGGGTGAAGAAAACAGGTCTGTCCCCATTTTTGTCCCCCATTTTCGATACCGGAAGCGAAATGCAACCGTTGGTCTAATGTTAGAAGAATGGGTATGTGATTTTCGACGTACGGACATGACTGATGACTGACTACTTTGTTCAGGCGTTTATCTACCTGGTGGCAGCGGTAATCGCGGTGCCACTGGCCAGACAGTTCGGGCTGGGGTCGGTACTCGGTTATCTGGTGGCCGGTGTGGTCATAGGACCGGTGACAGGACTGGTGGGCCAGGAGGCCCTTACTCTTCAGCATTTTGCCGAGTTCGGCGTGGTAATGATGCTGTTCCTGGTGGGGATGGAGCTTGACCCAAAATCCCTCTGGGCCATGCGGGTCAGGCTGCTTGGTCTTGGCGGCCTGCAGGTCACACTGACTGCAGCCGCCGCCACCTATTTTGCTTGGTCCCTGGGGATGGCCTGGCAAACAGCCGTGGCAGTAGGGTTTCTCTTCTCCCTCTCTTCAACAGCGATTGTCTTGCAAACACTTACCGAAAGGGGGCTAGTCAAAACCGAAGGTGGCCAGAGTGCCTTCTCAGTGCTGCTTTTCCAGGACATTGCAGTGATTCCCATGCTGGCCGTTATCCCGCTGCTGGCCGTGTCCGCAATGTCCGGTAGTGGCAGCGAGGGCGGGCATAGCAGCCTCAGCCTGGTTGAGAACCTGCCGGGCTGGGCGCATGGGCTGGCCGTTGTCGGCGCGATCGTGATCGTGATTATCTGTGGCCATTACCTGAGCCGGCCGCTGTTCCGCTACGTGGTGCGATCCGGCATGCGGGAAGTATTCACCGCCGCGTCCCTGATGCTGATTATCGGCATCGCGGCGCTGATGAGCTTGGTGAACCTCTCACCTGCGCTCGGCGCATTCCTGGCCGGTGTGGTCCTCGCCAACAGCGAATTCCGGCACGAGTTGGAAGCCAATATCGAACCTTTCAAGGGGCTACTGCTGGGGCTTTTCTTCATGACCGTAGGCGCGGGAATCAATTTCGGCGTTCTGGCGGCTTCATGGGATACGATCTTTCTTCTCGCCCTGGCGGTGATCATTGGCAAGGCGCTGATTCTGGTTGGTCTGGCCCTCGCCTTCCGCATCCGCAGCAGTGATGGCTGGTTGTTCACTCTCGGGCTCGCCCAGGCCGGTGAGTTCGGGTTTGTCCTGCTGACCTACAGCACCCAGAACCGGGTGATCCCGGCGGACACCGCGCAGATGCTGTCACTGGTGGTGGCTCTGTCCATGTTCCTGACGCCGCTGTTGTTCATTGTCTATGACCGGGTAGTACTGCCACGCTATCAGAAGGCTTCCAATGAAGAAGCGGAGCCGGATGAGATAGAGGAGCAGGCGCCGGTGATCGTGGCAGGGGTCGGCCGCTTCGGGCAGATCGTCTGCCGGTTGCTTCGCGCCAACAACATTCCCAGCGTTGCCCTGGACCACGCCCTGGAGCAGATCGAAAACCTGCGCCGGATCCAGCTGAAAAGTTACTTTGGCGACGCCACCCGCATCCAGCTACTGGAAACCGCCGGCATTGCCGAGGCGCGCCTGCTCGTCGTCGCCATTGACGACAGGGATCGGGCCGTACGTTTGGTGCGTCACGTCAAACTGAATCGCCCCGGGTTTTTTAGACACTACCTGGTCTTATACTTGGGGTTTGAGAGGGTAGCCTGAATGGTCGATTTGAGTTCGTGGATAGATTATGCGGTGTTACATTAGCTTTAATTAATTGACCGCTTTGGGTCGATAGCGGTCAGTCCTCAAAGCTTTTTGAAAAGAAACACACCTAGCACGACTTCCTAACCAACAACCCATCCTCAAAATCTTCTTAGCTTTACGCTAGCAGACTATGCTTAACGGCGTCACTATCCAATAGTCCCGTGCCTAGTGCTTTTCCCGACCTTCGCCTCCTTACATCGAACACGGTAAGCTTGGCAGCATTCCCGCTGATGATGATGCTTTGACAATGACGACTCACTGGATTATTGGCCCTGGCGCGATTGGCCGATTATTGGCGCATTCGCTGGCACCATTTGCAGAAGTGGCGCTGATTGGCCGCCGTGACTTGCCCGCGCAGCAGAGGCTGACGACGCCGGAAGGTGAAGCGCGTACTCAGCGCTTATCCTCGCTTACCGCTGGGCAGTTGGCGGTTGACGCGCCTGAGCCGCCTGCGATTGTGCATATCACCACCAAAGCTATGATCGCTAAGGCGGCGTTGGAAAGCGTTGCGAACGCCCTTCCCCCCACTACGCCGCTGGTGCTGTGGCAAAACGGATTTTTAGCACAACCGCTTATTACCCAGGCATGGCCTGGGCCGGTGCTGTGCGCGACCACCACTGAAGGCGCTTACTTAACCGGTGATGATGGCGTGGTGCATGCGGGGCGCGGGCATACGTTTGTGGGCGATTTGAATAATCAACACGGTGAGTTGGCAGAAACACTGGCGCAATCACTCACCCAGGCGGGGCTTACTGCTACGGCGGTGACTGATATTCGCCAGCGTTTGTGGCAGAAGCTGGCGGTGAACGCAGCGATTAACCCGTTGGTGGCGTTGAACGGTGTGCGTAACGGGGAATTGCGCGGTGAGGCGTATGCGGGCCGTGTCGTGGCGGTGGTTAAGGAAGTCGCGGCGATTATGCTGGCCGAGGGTATTGCGCCTCCCAATAACGGGCAAGGTGAAGCAGCGTGGTTGGCATTGGTATGGCAGGTGATCGAGAACACCGCGAATAACAAAGCCTCAATGTTGCAGGATGTGGAGGCAAAGCGCCCCACCGAGCGTGGGGCTATCTTGGGGCCGTTGATCGAGAGCGCAGAGCGGCATGGTTTGCTGTGTGAGGTATTGCAGGGGCTGAACGATAAATTGGCGGAGGTGGAAACGAGCTTTTAGGCTTCCTCTGGTGCAGCTTCGCTACCCTCTCGCGGGCTTCTCGTTTCTCGCTGCGCTCGCTACTCGTTACCACCCGCTCCGCCATTGCTCTATGTTTAGGCCTTAAAGGTTTAGCACCGGATATAGCGATGCGATTAACAGTAGCGCCATGGTGATATTGAACACTCGGTAACGGGTGTGGCTGTTGAGCCATTGGCGCACCACGATGCCCAACCAGGCCCACACAGAAATGGCGGGAAAGCTGACCACCGCAAATACGCTGGCCACGATCAACACCGAGACTAGTGTTTTATTGGGGGCGTAAAGGGTAATGGCGGAAAGGCCCATGGCCCACGCTTTGGGGTTAACCCACTGAAACGCGGCCGCCTGTAATAGCGTCATGGGTTTGCCTTTGCCATCGTTCTCTTTAAGTGGCGCGGCTGTTGCGATTTTCCAGGCCAGCCAAAGCAAATAAGCAGCAGATAGAATGCTCAGCCAGGTATTGAGGATCGGGTAAGCCTCAAACAGCGCCATCAACCCACCGCCCACCACCAGCGTTAGCGCACTCAGCCCAACGACGATACCGACCATGTGGGGTAGCGTTTTTTTAAAACCAAAATTAGCGCCAGAGGCCAGCAGCATCAGGTTGTTAGGCCCTGGCGTTACCGTGGTGACAAACGCAAATGCAGCCAGCGCTACGATTACCGAAAAAGTCATTGCGCCTCTCCTTCTCTTTACCTCAACGGGAGAAAAGAATTTTACAAGCGTTATAGAGCAACGTTTGATCTAATGTGGGCTTCGTTTCTTTTTATATGCAATAAACTATGAAGATTGACACGATTGACCGCAGAATATTGCAAGCACTAAAACAGGATGGAAAAATCAGCAACGTACAGCTGGCTCAGCGCATTGATCTTTCCCCTTCCGCTTGCTTGCGACGCGTCCAAGAACTTGAAAAAAATGGCGTTATTAAGGGCTACCGTGTGGTGACCGCGCCAGAGCATATGGGCAAGGGGTTTGTGGCTTATGTCACGGTGGGCTTATCGTCACATACCAAAGCCGCCCAAGAGGGTTTTGAGCGTGCCATGTTGGTGGCCGGGGAAGTGGCCGAGTGCCATAACATTGCGGGATCGTTTGAATATCTGCTGCGTGTGGAAACGAGCGATCTTGCCAGCTACAAGCGTTTTCATACCGATGTGCTGGGCACTCAAACGCATGTGAGTGCCATTGCTACGCACATTGTCATGAACTCTTCTAAAGATGAGCGGGGCTAAACCCCGCTCACTCAGCGCCTGCTGTTTATGTTACTGGGATCATCACCACCTTACGGTAGGCGGGGCGTTCGGCGAGCTGTTCTGTCCAGCGCTGCAGATGGGAGTGAGTTTGCCAAGTAAGACCGCTGTTGAGCATGTTGTAAATAAAGGGCGCGATGGCGATATCGCCCAAGCCAAACGCCTCACCGGAAAACCAGGTCTGGTTTGCCAGTGCGTTATCCATGATGGCAAATAGCGCTTCGCACTCTTTCACCGCTGCTTCAATGGCGGTGTTATCGCGTTTTTCGGGTGGTGTTCTTACATATCCCATCAGGATCTTGCGGTGAGCTGGCGTTAGCGTGCTGTTGGCCCACTCCATCCATTTTTCCATTTGGGCGCGCTTGGCGGGCGCCTCGATCCAAAGCTTGTTCTGGCCGTATTGGGCGGCTAGGTAGCGAATAATGGCGTTGGATTCCCACAGCACGCTATCGGTGGCGTCGTCTTTGAGTAGCGGCACCAGCCCGGTGGGGTTCATGGCCAGGTATTCCGGGGTGTTGTTAACGCCGTGATGAAGACCGGCCTGGATTTGCTCGAAAGGCAGTTCCAGCTCTTCCAGTACCCACAGCACTTTTTTGACGTTGGTGGAGTTGTTGCGCCCCCAAAGCGTGATCATGGCAATCCTTTTTTGTTAATGGATGGTGGGAAGAGAATACACCACTCCGTGCTCCTCGCCTTTCACGATTCACACCTTACGCCTTACCACTTACCCTCACGCTTTATCCTGATAAAACTGCATCAGGCTGGAGAAGTCGAGTTTGCCGTTGCCTTTCGCTTTATGCAGGGTGAACAGCGAGCGGGCGGCGGAGCCCATGGGAACGGCGGAGGCGCTTTGCTGGCTGACATCCATGGCGAGACCCAGGTCCTTGATCATCAGGTCGACTTGGAAGCCGCCCTGGTAATCTTTGGAGGCCGGGGCGTTTTCCATCACGCCTGGGTAGGGATTATAAACGTTGAGCGCCCAGTTACCGCCGGAGCTCTGCTTCATGATTTCTGAAAGCACCGCTGGGTCGAGGCCGTTTTTAACGCCCATATTGATCGCTTCACAGGTGCCCGCCATCAGGATGGATAGCAGCATATTGTTGCACACTTTGGCCACCTGCCCGGCGCCATGATCCCCAGCGTGGAAGATGTTCTTGCCCATCACGTCCAGCACCAGTTTGGCCTGTTCGAACTGAGCCTCTGAGCCACCCACGATAAAGGTCAGCGTGCCCGCTTGCGCGCCGCCTACCCCACCGGATACCGGCGCATCGACAAAGCCGATGCCCAGCTTCTCGCCTTCAGCGGCCACACTGCGGGCGGTGTCGGCATCGATGGTGGAGCAGTCGATCACCAGCGCGCTCTGCTTGATTACCTCGAACAGCGGCGCATCGCCCTCAACGTACAGGTCGCGCACGTGCTTGCCTGCGGGCAGCATGGAGATGACAAAATCCGCACCGGTGGCGGCTTCTTGGGCTGAAAACGCGACTTCGCAGCCGTTGGCTTTGGCGGTTTCCAGCGCCGCTTCCGAAAGGTCAAAAGCGCGAACGTTAAACCCTGCCTTTGAGAGGTTGGCGGCCATTGGGCCACCCATATTGCCTAAACCGATAAACGCGACGGTAGTCATGCGTGTTGTCCTTATTATTCGTTGATGAGGAGTGACGTTAGGGCTGCTAGTTATTTTAGATCGGCGAGCGGGCTGGTCTCCCATGGCGAGGCTAACAGTTCATCGATAAAACTCTGTTCGACCGAAGCGACGTCTGGGTATGTCCATGCGGGCTGGCCATCTTTATCGACCAGCAGCGCGCGCACACCCTCGGGGAATTCGCGGTGGCGGCAGCACTGCACCGAAAGCGCCATTTCAAACTGGAACACTTCCGCCAGCGACATGTGTTTGGCGCGCTTCAGCTGTTCATCGATCAGCTTGATGGACACCGGGCTGCCGTGGGCCAGCGTTTTCTGCGCTTTGTTGAACCACTTATTCTCGCTTTTTACCGCGGCAATGGCGGCAACGATCTGCTCGACGCTGTCGTGATCCATCAATTCGCGAATCAGCGTGGCGTGCTGATAAACGGGGGCTTCCAGCTCGGCAAACACCGGCTGCGAGGTCTGCTCTAGCTCACGCATAATGCGGTTGACCACGCCGTGGGCATCGGTGTCGGCGCCTTTACCCCAGCGCGCATCAATCAGTTGCTGCAGCAAGGCATCCCGGTGGTGGCTGGCAATACAGCGGTCGGCCAGACCGAGATGTACGGCATCCGGCGCGCTGACCTGACAGCCGGTCATGGCTAAAAAGCGCCCTGTGCCGTTGGGCAGGCGGTTCAAGAACCAGCTGGCACCCACATCCGGGTAAAGGCCGATAGTGACTTCTGGCATGGCCAGGCGCGATGTCTCGGTTACCACGCGGTGGCTGCTGGCACTCAATAGCCCCATGCCGCCGCCCATGACAATACCGCTCCCCCAGCAGATCACCGGTTTGGGATAAGTGTGCAGCAGGTAATCGAGCCGGTACTCGGTCTCGAAAAAACGCTCGGGAAAGCTGGGGTCGCCCTCGCCGGTAATTGTTTTATACAGGTTGACGACATCACCACCGGCACAAAACGCTTTCTCGCCAGCGCTATCCAGCAGGATCGCCACCACGCGCTCATCGGTGGCCCAGTCGTGCAGGCGCGGCAACATCGCTTCGCACATTTCGAGCGTTAACGCGTTCAGCGAGCGCTCGGCATCCAGCTTTATTTCGGCGATGACGTGGCCGTCTTGGGCGGGGTGTTCGGTAAACAGTACACTGCTCATGGGCATTCCTTATCCTTTACAGCTCGGTGGCGCCGTCTGCCAATACCCGGCGGGAGATGATCAGGCGCATGATTTCGTTGGTGCCTTCGAGAATCCGGTGCACCCGGGTATCGCGCACGTAGCGCTCCATGGGGTACTCCTTGATATAGCCGTTGCCGCCGTACATTTGCAGCGCTTCATCGCACACCTTGAAACCCACATCGGTGGCAAAGCGTTTGGCCATGGCGCAGTAAGTCGGTGCATCGGCGTGGCCAGCGTCCAGTTTGGTGGCGGCCATGCGTACCAGTTGGCGTGCGGCGACCAGCTCGGTGACCATATCGGCCAAGCGGAACTGCAACGCCTGGAACTCGGCGAGCCTTTTGCCGAACTGCTTGCGCTCGAGCATGTATTCCCGCGCTTTGTTGATCGCCTGCTGCGCGGTGCCGATTGAACACGTGGCAATATTGATCCGCCCCCCATCGAGGCCTTTCATGGCAATTTTGAAACCGTCGCCTTCGTTGCCCAATAGGTGATTGGCGGGCACCCGCACGTCTTCAAAGGTAATCATGCGAGTGGGCTGGCTGTTCCAGCCCATCTTCTCTTCCTTGCGCCCGTAGCTAATGCCGTCGCTCTTGGCATCGACCGCAAACGCTGACACGCCGCTCGCCCCCTCACCACCGGTGCGCGCCATCACCACCAGGAAATCGGTGCTACCCGCACCGGAAATAAACATCTTGCTGCCGGTCAGCACGTAGTGATCGCCATCGCGCTTGGCGGTGGTTTTTAACGAGGCGGCATCGGAGCCTGAGTTAGGCTCGGTCAGGCAGTAGGAACCCAGCAGCTCGCCCGTGGCGAGCCTTGCGCCCCACTGCTCGACGGCATCTGGGGTGCCGAAATCCGCCAGCATCCAGGTCACCATGTTATGAATGGTCAGATACGCCGTGGTCGAGGTGCAGCCCATGGCGAGCTGCTCGAATATGATGCTGGCATCCAGCCGCGAAAGCCCTAACCCGCCTACGCTTTCTGGGGCATACAGCGAGCAAAACCCAAGCTCGCCCGCTTTGCGAATCACATCGACCGGAAAGAACGAGGTTTGATCCCACTCCGCGGCATGGGGCTCAAGTTCGTTTTGGGCAAACGCCCGCGCCATATCGGCAAAGGCGACCTGGTCTTCATTGAGTTCAAAATTCATGGCGTATCTCCGCAAATGCGCATGCGCACTGCTGTTGTCGTTGTAATTGACGTTAACGTTAACTTATCCATTTACCCGATCACAAGCAACCTGCAAGCGCTTGCGACCTTAGGTGTAGAGGCTCGAGCGTCGTATGGGAAATCCTGAGCGTCGTGTAAGAAAAGAGACGAGAAAAAAGGGCGCCAAACGGCGCCCAATGGGAAGAATCGATAAGCACGAGACAAAGCCGTCTCTAAGGGCTACTTGAAGTTTTTCCGGTACATTTTGTCCAGCTCGCCGACGATACCGCTGCGGAAGCTAAGCACACAGAACACAAAGATAATGCCGAGAATCACGCTCACCCAGTTGCCCAGCGGCGATTGGGCCAAGATATGCTGGAGGCTAACCACTATGCCCGCCCCCATTAAGGGGCCAAGCAGCGTTCCTACCCCACCCAGCAGGGTCATCAGAATGACCTCGCCAGACATATGCCAGTGGGCATCGGTGAGCGAGGCCAACTGGAAGACCACGGTTTTGGTCGAACCGGCCAGCCCGGCCAAACCGGCAGATATCACGAACGCTACCAGCTTGTAGGCATCGGCGTTGTAGCCCAGCGATACCGCGCGGGGCTCGTTTTCACGAATCGCTTTCAGCACCTGGCCAAACGGCGAGTGCACCGTGCGCTGAATCAGCGCAAAGCCGAAGATGAAGATCGCGAACACGAAGTAGTACATCGCTAGGTTGCTGCTCAGGCTGATAAAGCCAAACAGTTCGCCACGCGGTACGCCGTGTAAGCCATCTTCACCGCCGGTAAACGGCGCCTGCACAAACATGAAATACACCAGCTGAGCGATGGCCAGGGTGACCATGGCAAAATAGATCCCCTGGCGGCGAATGGAGAGCACCCCGAACAGCACGCCCAATAAGGTCGCCATCACGGTGCCAGCGACAATACCCAGCTCTGGGGTTAGCCCGGGGTAGCTCGCTAGCAAATAGCCGGTCACATAGCCCCCGGTGGCCAAGAACGCCGCATGCCCGAAGGACAACAACCCCGCATAGCCAAGCAGCAGGTTGAACGCGCAGGCAAATAGCGCAAAACAGAGCACTTTCATCAGAAACACGGGGTAGGCAAGAAACGGTGCTACCAGCCCCACTACGATTAGCGCCAGATAAAACATATTACGGCGAAACTTGGCACGCTTTTGGCGCTCCATCACCGCTGAGGGTGCCGCCACTGGTTGAGATTCGGTCATCATGCTTATGCCTCCTTACCGAACAGCCCGACTGGGCGCAACATGAGCACGACGATCATGACGAAGAAGATCACCGTATTAGAGGCCTCTGGGTAGTACACCTTGGTCAGGCCTTCGATGATGCCCATGGCGAGACCGGTAATAATGGCGCCTAAGATCGAACCCATCCCCCCAATCACCACCACCGCAAACACCACGATCAAAAGGCTGGAACCCATGGTGGGTGAAACCGGATAGAGCGGCGCGGCAAGCACCCCGGCAAACGCGGCCAGGGCCACACCAAAGCCATAGGTAAGCGTTATCAGCAGCGGCACATTAACGCCAAACGCCTGCATCAGCTGGGAGTTTTCAGTGCCTGCCCGCAGGTAGGCTCCTAACCGCGTACGTTCGATCATGAACCAGGTGAACAGGCACATCGCCAGTGCCGCCACCAACACCCAGGCACGGTAAGTGGGCAAGAACATGAACCCCAGGTTCAAGCCGCCCTGCAGTATCTCAGGCGTTGCGTAACGCGCGCCGGACACCCCAAAGAAGTTGACCAGCGTGCCTTCAAAAATCAGTGCCAGACCAAAGGTCAGCAGCAGCCCATAGAGATGATCCAAATGGGCGATTCGGCGCAGCAGAAAGCGCTCAAGCAGCACACCGAAGGCACCCACTACGAGGGGAACCAGCAGTAGCGCCAGCCAGTAGTTAATGCCCAGGTAACGAAAGCCTAACAGCGCGGCGAAGGCCCCCAGCATGTATTGCGCCCCGTGGGCGAAGTTGACGATCTTCAACAGGCCGAAGATGACCGCCAGGCCCAGGCTAAGCAGTGCGTAAAAGGCGCCATTCACAAGACCTAGCGTCAGCTGGCCCATGAAGACGGCCAATGGCACGCCGAATATCATCGTCATAACGCGACTCTCCTCGCCATCAAACAGTTGGCGGCCACTTGCCGCCAACCGGTTTTGCACATCTCTTGCGATGACTTCCTAGCGCAAGTGCTGCCTGAGATTAGTTCTGTACCAGTTTGCACTGGCTCTCAGAAAGCGGGCGATAGGCTTCTGCGGCGGGAATGGTGCTGAGGATTTCGTATAGGTCCCACTCACCGGTGGACTCTTCAGGCGTTTTCACCTGAGCCAGGTACATATCGTGAATCATGCGCCCATCTTCACGAATGCTGCCATTGCGGGCAAAGAAGTCCTCGATGGGCATGTCAGCCATCTGCGCGCGCACGGTTTCAGGATCGTCGGTACCCGCGGCTTCCACAGCTTTCAGGTAGTGCATGGTGCTGGAGTAGATACCGGCTTGTACCATGGTCGGCATACGGCCCACTTCATCGAAGTAGCGCTGCGACCATTCACGAGACTGCTCGTCCATATCCCAGTACCAACCGGTCGTCAGCAGCAGGTTTTGCGTGGCTTCCAGGCCAAGGGCGTGAACGTCATTCAGGAAGATCAACAAACCCGCGAGCTGCTGGCCGGATTGTGTCAAACCAAACTGGCTGGCCGTGGTGATGGCGTTAACGGTATCCGCACCCGCGTTGGCAAGGCCCACGATCTTGGCTCCCGAGCCCTGGGCTTGAAGAATATAAGAGGAGAAGTCACTGGTTGGGAACGGGTGACGCACGCCGCCTACAATCTCACCGCCACTCTCTTCCACTACCTTGGTAACATCGGCTTCAAGCGCATGGCCGAAAGCGTAATCCGCGGTCAGCATGAACCAGCTGTCGCCACCCTGCTCGACGACCGCTTTAGCAGTACCGTTAGCCAGTGGGTAGGTATCGTAAACCCAGTGGATGTGGTTAGGCGTGCAGTGCTCGTTGGTAATGCTTGAGGCCGCTGAACCGGAAACGATCCCCAGGCCGTTATTCTCTTCGAGCACCTTGGTAACGGCGATCGAGACCGAGGAAGCGACCAGACCGCCTACCATGTCGACGTTATCCTGATCGATCCAGCCACGTACGGTATTGGCGCCTACGTCGGCACTATTGCGATCATCGGCACTGGAAATCACGATAGGGGCGCCGTCAACGCTGCCACCAAAATCGGCTACCGCCATTTCCATCGCCGTCAGGCCGCCCGGGCCTGCCAAGTCACGGTAGGTGCCGGACATATCGGCCAAGTAACCAATGCGCACTTCGCCGTCGCTCATATCCGCCTGAGCGGTAGACACAGCAAGGCTTGAAGCTGCCGCCACGGCGATGCTGGCAGCCAGCGTTTTTTTGATGAAGGTCATGTTCTTCTCCTGGCCCGGAGGCCTTTGTTGTTGTGAGATGATGGTGTCGCTTTGAGTCGTCGTTGAGCTGTCTTGGAAGTGCGAACGGCTCATTAATGGTTACTATTATTATGGGTGAGCGGCGTGCCCTGGCGTAACGAGCGTTTAATGATTCATCATCAGTGCGTTATACCCCTAGCATCGAATTGAGATGTTCCCGGCGCGACGGTAGCTGCGCGGCGCTAATTTCTTCGACAATCTGACCGTGATCCATCACGAAGTGGCGGTCTGCCAGCGGGGCCGCAAAGCGGAAATTCTGCTCCACGAGCACGATGGTCATGCCGCGTTCCTTAAGCTGAACCAGTACCTCAGCCAATTTCTGCACGATGACTGGGGCAAGCCCTTCGGTAATTTCATCCAGCAGCAGCATTCTTGCCCCGGTGCGTAAGATGCGCGCCATGGCCAGCATCTGCTGCTCACCGCCGGAAAGCCGTGTGCCCTGGCTTCTGCGACGCTCGTAAAGATTGGGGAACATGGCGTAGATTTCATCGAGGCTCATGCCGCCTGAACGCACCGTGGGGGGTAATAAAAGGTTTTCGTGAACGTCCAAACTGGCAAAGATACCCCGCTCTTCCGGGCAGTAGCCTACCCCCAGACGCGGAATGTGATGCGGCTTCATGGTCAGTGTTTCATTGCCATTGATCACAATGGAGCCGGTGCGTCGCCCCACCATGTTCATGATCGACTTTAGCGTGGTGCTGCGCCCGGCGCCGTTGCGGCCCAGCAGCGTTACCAATTCGCCGCGTTTCACATCGAAATTGACGCCGTGCAGAATATGCGATTCGCCATAAAAGGCGTGCAGATCTTGAACCCGCAACATTTCCAGGTTTTGCGTATTTTCAATCGGTGCATGTGCTTCGGCTGTCATCATACCGTGGCTCCCTCTTCCTCAGCGGCATCGCTACCCATATAGGCTTCACGCACCAGCGGGTTGCGCGACACGCTGTCGTAATCGCCCTCGGCCAATACCGCGCCCCGCGCCAATACCGTGATGCGGTCGCATAGGCGGCTAACAACGCTTAAGTTATGCTCCACCATCAGTACTGTGCGGCCTTGAGAGACGCGTTTAATCAACGCCACGATGCGATCAACGTCTTCAGCGCCCATACCTTGGGTCGGCTCATCGAGCAGCATCATGGTGGGGTCGAGCGCTAGCGTGGTCGCCAACTCCAGCGCTCGCTTACGTCCGTAGGGCATTTCTACCGTCAAGGTATCGGCATATTCACGCAGGCCCACCTCTTCCAACAGCTCAAGGGCGCGCTCGTTGAGGTGATCGAGGGATTTTTCGGATTTCCAGAAATGAAACGACGTACCCAGCTTGCGCTGAAGCGCTACCCGCACATTCTCAAGCGCGGTCATGTGCGCAAACACCGCCGAGATCTGGAAGGAACGCACCAGCCCTAGCTGGGCAATTTCGTTGGATTTTTTACTGGTGATGGAGTGGCCGCGGTACAAAATATCACCGCGGGTAGGCGGCAAAAATTTAGTCAACAAATTGAAGACGGTGGTCTTGCCCGCGCCGTTGGGGCCAATCAGCGCGTGAATATGCCCTTCCTGTACCTGGAGATTGACGTCGTCCACAGCGGTAAACCCGCGGAACTCTTTGGTTAACCCTCGGGTTTCGAGGACAGGTCCCTGAAGGACATCGTTTGCACTCATAGAGCGGCAAGCCTCTTATTGTTGTAGTGCTGACTCTATTGCAGGTAATCGGCTAGTAGTGAAATCGTCCGCCAAAGGCTTACCTGAACGTAAGGTGTATGTGCAAACTAGCAACTCTCGCTATGGCAATACAATTACAACTTTGGTCTATCACTGGAAATCCATTGCATTAACGAGCGCTTTCAAAACAGCTATATCAATGACTTACTACATTTCAACGCTTTTCAACTGCCAGCAACAATCGCTTTACGTTAACGTAAACTTGTTTTAGCCTCATTGGCAGTGTTCCATAGGTGACAACCTTTAGGAACAACGCCTTTTTAAGAGAACGTCACCATGAGCAAAACTTACTCGATTAGTGAACTGGCCAGCGAGTTTGACTTGACCACCCGCAGCATCCGTTTTTACGAAGACCAGGAATTGCTTCACCCCACGCGCCGTGGCCAAACCCGGGTGTATAGCAGCAAAGACCGGGTAAGACTAAAGCTCACCATCCGCGGTAAGCGCTTGGGCTTCTCGTTGGCCGAGATCCGCGAACTATTCGAGCTATGGGACGAAACCCGCAGCGGCAGTAAGAAGCAGTTGCACCTGATGCTGAGCAAGATAGGCGAGCGCCGGGCGGCACTCGACCAGCAAATGAAAGACATCACGATGGTGCAGTTAGAGCTTGAAAGCGCTGAAATACGCTGCCGACAGGCGCTTGAAGAACTACTCGAAAAAGAGCCCCAGGAAAAGCAGAACGAAGAGGATCGTGGGGGTTCGACCGACAAAGCGTCTGCCCCCTCTTCCGCTACGATGCACTGATTTGGCATCCGGTTATTCGTGCCGCCAGCTCGACTTGCCGACGCCGCTAGCCAACATTATTAGCCAGTACAATTAACAACAGGTGATTGACCATGTTTTCACACTACTCAGAACTCAACTTCGGTCTTGATGACGAACTGAACATGCTGCGCGAGCAGGTCAACGCCTTTGCCGCCAGCGAGATTGCTCCCCGCGCGGCTGAGATCGACCAGTCCAATGAATTTCCCAACGATCTGTGGAAGAAGTTTGGCGACATGGGTCTGTTGGGCATTACCGTTTCCGAGGAAGATGGCGGCAGCGGCATGGGCTACCTCGCCCACTGTATCGCCATGGAGGAAATCTCACGGGCCAGCGCGTCGGTTGCGCTCTCTTACGGCGCCCACTCCAACCTGTGCGTGAACCAGATCAAGATCAACGCCTCCCCCGAACAGAAAGCCAAGTACCTGCCTAAGCTGATCAGCGGCGACCACGTGGGCGCTTTGGCGATGTCGGAACCCGGCGCAGGCTCTGACGTGGTATCTATGCAACTGCGCGCCAAGCAGAATGGCGACCACTACATCCTTAACGGCAATAAGATGTGGATCACCAACGGCCCCGATGCGGATGTTCTGGTGGTGTACGCCAAGACTGACCCGGAAGCCGGTTCCAAAGGCATTACCGCCTTTATTATCGAAAAAGGCATGCCTGGTTTCTCTACCGCACAGAAGCTCGACAAGCTGGGCATGCGGGGTTCCAACACTTGCGAGCTAGTCTTCCAGGACTGCGCCGTTCCTGCTGACAATATCCTTGGTGGGGAAGGTAAAGGCGTACGTGTACTCATGAGTGGTTTGGACTACGAGCGCACCGTTTTGGCCGCAGGCCCGATTGGCATTATGCAGGCCGCCATGGATGTGGTGATGCCCTACATCCACGAGCGAAAGCAGTTCAACCAGTCGATTGGTGAGTTTCAATTGGTGCAGGGCAAGGTGGCGGATATGTACACCACCCTGAACGCCTGCCGCGCCTATTTATACGCAGTGGCCGGTGCCTGTGACCGCGGCCAGACCTCGCGCAAAGATGCCGCTGGCGTGATTCTCTACTGTGCCGAAAAAGCCACTCAAGTCGCGCTGGATTCCATTCAGTTGCTCGGCGGCAATGGCTATATCAACGAATACCCCACCGGGCGCCTGCTGCGTGACGCCAAGCTGTATGAAATCGGCGCGGGCACCAGCGAAATTCGCCGGATGCTAATTGGCCGCGAACTGTTTACTGAAACCAAATAAAAGGTCGCGCCATGAGCACTGTGAATAGCCAGATCAACCCGCGCAGCGATGTGTTTCAAACCAACGAAGCCTCAATGCTCGGTGAAGTGAATAAGCTACGTGAGCTAACTGCCGCCGTCGCCCAGGGTGGCGGTGCCAAAGCCCGCGAGCGCCACGAAAGCCGGGGCAAGCTGTTTGTTCGCGACCGCATTGATCACCTGATTGATGAAGGTTCGCCATTTTTAGAATTTTCCGCCCTGGCGGCGCACAACATTTACGATAGCGAGATTCCTGCGGCGGGCGTGGTCACCGGCATTGGTCGGGTTTCTGGCGTCGAGTGCGTGATCGTTGCTAACGACGCCACGGTAAAAGGCGGCACCTACTTTCCGCTGACGGTAAAAAAACATATTCGCGCTCAGGAAATCGCCCGTAAACATCGCCTGCCGTGCATCTATTTGGTCGATTCCGGCGGCGCCTTCCTGCCCCGCCAGGACGAAGTCTTCCCAGATCGCGAGCACTTCGGGCGCATCTTCTATAACCAAGCGACCATGTCGGCGGAAGGCATTCCGCAAATTGCTGTGGTCATGGGTTCCTGCACCGCCGGTGGCGCTTACGTGCCCGCCATGGCGGACGAGTCGATCATCGTTAAAGAGCAGGGCACGATTTTCCTCGGTGGCCCGCCCTTGGTAAAAGCCGCCACCGGCGAAAGCATTAGCGCCGAAGACTTGGGCGGCGCGGATGTGCACGCCAAAGTCAGCGGCGTGGCCGACCACTACGCGGAAAACGACGCTCACGCGCTGCAGCTGGCCCGCGCCTGCGTATCGCGGCTGAACTGGCAAAAGCGCGGCAAACTCGCCATGCAGGCGCCCAAGCCGCCCAAGCTCGACCCTGCCGAGCTGTATGGCATCGTGGGAACGGATCTTAAAAAGCCCTATGACGTGCGCGAAGTAATTGGCCGCATCGTCGATGACTCTGACTTTGACGAGTTCAAGCGCTATTACGGTGAAACTTTGGTCACCGGCTTTGCCCATATCCACGGCTACCCGGTGGGTATCGTGGCCAACAACGGCGTGCTCTTTTCAGAAAGTGCGGTGAAAGGCGCGCACTTTATCGAGCTATGCGCCCAGCGCAAGATTCCGCTGATCTTCCTGCAGAACATTACCGGCTTTATGGTCGGCTCCAAGTACGAACACGAAGGTATTGCCAAGCACGGAGCCAAGCTGGTGACCGCCGTGGCCTGCGCCAAGGTGCCAAAATACACCGTACTGATTGGCGGCAGCTTCGGCGCCGGCAACTACGGCATGTGTGGCCGCGCCTACGACCCCAACCTGCTCTTCATGTGGCCCAATGCGCGCATTTCAGTGATGGGCGGCGAACAGGCGGCGGGCGTCCTGGCCCAGGTTAAGCGCGAGCAGCATGAGCGCGAAGGCCGCGAGTGGAGCAAAGAGGAAGAGGAAGCCTTCAAGCAGCCCACTCGCGAGCAGTACGAGCACCAAGGCCACCCCTACTACGCCAGTGCGCGACTGTGGGACGACGGCGTGATCGATCCACTGCAAACCCGTGATGTGCTCGGCCTGTCACTTGCCGCCGCGATGAATGCAGAAATTGAAGAGACGCGCTTCGGCGTGTTCCGGATGTAAGGGGCAATCACCATGGCTTACTCAACACTGATCATTGAAGGCGGCGTCGCCCGTCTGACCTTAAACCGCCCCGAGGTGCATAACGCCTTTGACGACAGCCTGATTGCCGAGCTAAACGCACACCTTGAAGCACTGCATAGGCAAGCTGAAGCGGGCGAAGTGCGCGCGGTAGTACTGGGCTCAGAAGGCAAAAGCTTCTCGGCGGGTGCCGATCTGAACTGGATGAAGCGCATGGTCGATTACGACCTTGACGATAACCTCGCCGATTCCCGCAAGCTGGCAGCCCTGATGCACGGACTGGATACGCTACCCTGCCCGACCATCTGCCGTGTGCAAGGCGCAGCCTTTGGCGGCGCGGTGGGCTTGGCCGCCTGCTGCGATGTGGTGATTGCCTCAGGTAAAGCCAAATTCTGCCTCTCGGAAGTCAAAATTGGTTTATCGCCCGCGGTCATCAGCCCTTATGTACAGCGGGCCCTGGGCGAGCGACAAATGCGCCGCTATGCGTTAACCGCCGAAGTGATGGACGCCGAAATAGCGCTCGCGCTGGGTTTGGTTCATCTGGTGGTGGAACACGATAAGTTAGACGACGAAGTGAACACCCTGCTGGCCACCCTATTGGCCGGCTCGCCCCAGGCCCAGCGCGCCACCAAGGCGCTAATGGCGACAGTCGCCCAAGCGCCTGACAGTGACGCCACCCGCGAACATACCTGCCAGGTCATCGCCAAGCTGCGGGTAAGTCCAGAGGGTCAGGAGGGTTTATCCAGTTTCTTTGAGAAGCGCCGCCCCGCCTGGACGTCACCTGAAGACAACAATAACGCTGCGGAGCCACGCTCATGACGCTTGAACCGACCAAATTCGACACCCTGCTGGTCGCCAACCGCGGCGAGATCGCCTGCCGGGTAATGCGCACGGCTCGCCGTATGGGGTTAAAAACCGTCGCCGTCTATTCGGACGCCGACGCCAGCGCCCGCCATGTACGCGAAGCTGACGAGGCAGTACGCCTGGGGCCTGCCGCCGCCCGCGAAAGCTATCTCAACATTGATGCCGTGATTGAAGCTGCCAAGCGAACCGGCACTGGCGCCATTCACCCCGGCTACGGTTTCCTGTCTGAAAACGGCGGCTTCGTCAAAGCCCTTGAAGAAGCGGGTATTACCTTCGTTGGCCCGCCTGCCTCAGCGATTGCCGCCATGGGCGACAAATCCGCTGCCAAAGCACGCATGGCCAATGCGGGCGTGCCGCTAGTGCCCGGCTATCACGGTGATAACCAGGATGACGCCCTGCTGCGCAGCGAAGCCGACACAATCGGCTACCCGGTCATGCTCAAAGCCAGCGCCGGTGGCGGTGGTAAAGGCATGCGCGTGGTCGAATCAAGTGATGGTTTTCAGGCCGCGTTAGAAGGCTGCCGCCGTGAGTCTAAAGCAGCCTTTGGCGACGACCGCATGCTGATTGAGAAGTACCTGGTGCAGCCACGCCATGTGGAAGTGCAGGTGTTCTGCGACCGCCACGGCAACGGCGTTTACCTGTTCGAGCGGGACTGCAGCGTGCAGCGCCGCCATCAAAAAGTGATCGAAGAAGCCCCCGCCCCCGGTATGACGGCGGAGCTGCGTAGCGCCATGGGCGATGCTGCCGTGCGTGCTGCTCAAGAAATCGGCTACGTGGGCGCAGGCACCGTCGAGTTTCTGCTAGATGCGGATGGCTCGTTCTACTTTATGGAGATGAACACTCGCCTGCAGGTCGAGCACCCGGTGACCGAGATGATCACCGGCCAGGATCTGGTCGAGTGGCAGCTCCGTGTGGCCATGGGCGAGCCGCTGCCTTGTACCCAGGATGAGCTGACGATTACTGGTCATAGCTTTGAAGCACGCATTTACGCCGAAGACCCGGAGCAGGATTTTCTGCCCGCTACCGGCCTACTGAACCGCTTCGCGCTGGATTTAGAAGGCGCTGGGTTAAGCGCTGATCAGGTGCGTTTAGACAGCGGCGTAGAGAGTGGCGATGCGGTGTCGATGCACTACGACCCCATGCTCGCCAAGCTAATCGTTCATGGGCCTGACCGCGATGCAGCGCTGGCCACGCTCAACCGCGCCTTGGCGGCGCTGGATGTACAAGGCGTGGTCACCAATCGCGCCTTCCTGATGCGCTTGGCAACGCATCCTGGCTTTAAGAACGTTGAGCTGGATACACGCTTCATCGAGCGCAACGAAGCGACGCTGTTTGCACCTCGCAGTTACAGCATAGACGCCTACGCCAGCGCAGCTTTGATTGGCCTGCACCACTTGGCTCAGGAGTGTGAAAGCGATTCACCGTGGGATCGTCACGATGGTTTCCGCCTCAATGCGCCACACACCATTCGTATTGCGCTGTGTGACCCGTCGAAGGTTCAAGCCGCTGACAGCGATGACGCGGTAGTTATCGTCGAAGGTAAACGCAACGCTGGCGAATCACTGTGGAACCTCACCATTGGTGAAGAAACCCTTACCGCGAGCCTGCAGCCGCTCACCGGTGACGCAGTCGCCGTTACCTTGAATGGCCACCGCCGTCGCCTGCAGGCCCGCCAGGATGGTCATGTGGTCGTCATGGCCGACCCGAGCGATGAAACCCGCCTGTTCTGGCGGCGCATCGATGCCATTGATCACGGCCACCACGAAGCGGAATCCACCCTCACTGCCCCCATGAATGGCACGGTGGTAGCTCTCTTGGTGGAGCCTGGAAAAGCGGTTGAGAAAGGCATGCCGCTGATGGTGATGGAAGCGATGAAAATGGAGCACACCATGACCGCCCCGGCTGACGGTAGCGTGGAAACCTTCCATTTCCAGGCGGGCGAGACGGTCAGCCAGGGTGCTATCCTTCTCGACTTTGCCCCCAGCGAATAGGAGCTCATTCATGGCACTGCCTACGTCCGTCAAGTTATTTGAAATGGCCCCTCGGGACGGCTTACAAAACGAGCCGGGGGCGATGGTACCTACCGCGACCAAGATCGCCTTGATCGAGCGGCTCGCCAACGCGGGGATCACCCATATTGAGGCGGCCAGCTTCGTCTCGCCTAAATGGGTACCGCAAATGGGCGACGCCGTTGAGGTCATGGACGGCATTCAGCGCCAGCCCGGCGTGGTGTATTCCGCGCTGACGCCTAACCTAAAGGGACTGGAAAACGCCCTGTCGGTGGGCGTTGAAGAGGTCGCGGTGTTTGGCGCGGCATCAGAAGCCTTCTCGCAAAAAAACATCAACTGCTCGATTGCTGAATCGCTGACACGGTTTGAGCCTGTGTTAGAGCGCGCCCGAGAGGCGGGCGTGCGCGTGCGGGGCTATGTTTCGTGCGTGTTGGGCTGCCCTTACGAAGGCGAGATTGCCCCCGCCAAAGTGGCTGAGGTAGCCAAAGCGCTTTATGAGATGGGCTGCTACGAAGTGTCCCTGGGCGACACCATTGGCGTCGGTACGCCGCTAGCGGCTAAACGCATGATCGAGGCGACGCGCCAGCAGATGCCCATTGAGTTTCTGGCCGCCCACTTTCACGACACCTACGGCATGGCGCTGGCGAACCTTTACGCGGTGATGGAAGAAGGCGTCAGCATTATTGACGCCGCTACCGCCGGTCTCGGTGGCTGCCCCTATGCCAAAGGCGCTTCCGGCAATGTCGCGACTGAAGACGTGCTCTATCTGCTTGAGGGGCTGGGGATCGAGACGGGCATCGACCTGCAAGGGGTGATCGATACCGGTTATTGGATTACCCATGCGCTAGGCCGCAAGCCCAGTTCCAAAGTCGCGCTAGCATTAGGCACCCGTAAATAATAATAAATGCCGCCTGACTTCCCGTTTAGATAAGAAAAAGACATCGGAGAAATACCCATGGCATCATCTGCTCTTACCCAACCTAGCTACACCAGCAGCATGGCCGACAAACCGCTGCTGGGCATGACGATTGGCGACAAATTCGACCAGATCGCCACGCAATATGCCGATAACGACGCGCTGATTGTGCTGCATCAGAATATCCACTGGAGCTACCGGCAGCTTCAGGAAGAGGTCAACCGCTGCGCCCGCGCCCTGCTCGCGATCGGCGTTCAAAAAGGCGACCGTGTGGCTATCTGGGCACCCAACTGCAGCGAGTGGACGCTGACCCAGTTTGCGACCGCCAAAATTGGCGCCATCCTGGTCAATATCAACCCGTCTTACCGCACCCATGAATTGGAGTACGCACTCAACCAGTCCGGTGCACGCTTTTTGGTCACCGCTAACAGCTTTAAAAGCTCCGACTACAGCGGCATGCTTTACGAGCTGGCCCCCGAACTCAACGCCTGTGCCGAAGGCGAGCTGAAATCACAGAAACTACCCGACCTTGAGTGCATCATTAATTTAAGCGGCGAAAAATACAGCGGCATGTGGCGCTGGTCTGATTTGATGAGCGAGGCCAACAAGATCAGCCAAACCGATGTGGACGACCTACAGGCAACGCTCCAGTTCGATGACGCGATCAACATTCAGTACACCTCAGGCACCACGGGCTTTCCTAAAGGCGCCACCCTTTCTCACCACAATATTCTCAATAACGGTTTTTTTGTGGCGGAAAGCATGGGCTTTACTAGCGAAGACCGCTTGGTGATTCCGGTACCGCTCTACCACTGTTTCGGTATGGTGATGGGCAACCTGGGCTGTGTGACCCACGGCGCGGCCATGATTTATCCGGACGAGGGCTTCGACCCCGGCAAAGTGCTGAAAGCCGTTCACGAACAGAAAGCCACCGCGCTTTACGGCGTGCCGACTATGTTTATCGCCGAGCTGGATCACCCGGATTTCCCCAGCACCGATCTCTCGTCGCTACGTACTGGCATCATGGCGGGCTCAATCTGCCCGGCAGAGATCATGAAGCAGGTCATCAGCAAGATGAACATGAAGGGCGTGCAAATCGCCTACGGCATGACCGAAACCAGCCCGGTGTCTACCCAGACCGGCGCTAACGACAGCATCGAGAAGCGCGTTTCCACCGTGGGCCGCACCCAGCCTCACCTGGAAAACAAGATCGTCGACCCCGGCAATGGCGGTATTTTACCCAGAGGTGAGATCGGTGAGCTATGTACCCGCGGCTACAGCGTGATGCTCAAGTATTGGAACAACGACAAAGCCACCGCCGAAGCGATCGATGAAGCGGGCTGGATGCACACCGGCGACCTAGCCACCATGGATGAAGAGGGCTACATCCAGATCGTGGGACGCATTAAGGACATGGTTATTCGCGGCGGCGAGAACGTGTATCCCAAGGAGATCGAAGAATTCCTTTATGCCCACCCGGCGATTTCAGAAGTACAGGTCACCGGCGTGCCGGATAAGAAGTACGGCGAAGAGCTGATTGCCTGGGTGAAACTCAACAGTACCGCGGGCGAAGTCACCGGTGAAGAGCTGCGCGAGTACTGCAAAGGCAAAATTACCCACTTCAAAATTCCGCGCTACTTTAAGTTCGTTGACGAATTCCCCATGACCGTCACCGGTAAGATTCAGAAATTCAAAATGCGCGAAATTTCGATTCAGGAGCTAGGCCTGGATCAAGAGCCGTAACGGGCCATGCCTACCTTCCACCCGTTGGCAGACCATTATCAGCGCGGCCTACGCGCTGATGATGTGTTGGCGCAGATTGACGCCCACTACCCCGATGGCCCAACGCTTTACCAACTCGCCCCGCTGGACCAACTGCATATCGGCGGCGTAGCGGCTTCCAAGCGGCTGCTTGAACGGCTTAACCCAGCCACTCATGGCAAGGTGCTGGATATCGGCGCGGGGCTGGGAGGCTTATTGCGCCAGGGTGCAGTGCTCGGCTTTCAAATGACTGGGCTGGATATTACGCACGGTTTCAATGCGCTTAACAAAGCGCTGAGTAGGCGGGCGATACCGCCCGGCACCGCGCCGCTTGCCTGGGTGGTGACCGGCGATGCCAGCGCCCTGCCGTTTGCCGCTAACAGCTTCGATGCCGTTGTGTTTCAGCACAGCCTGCTCAATATGCCCGATACCATCAGAGTGCTTGCGGAGAGCTTGCGCGTGCTGCGCCCTGGTGGGCAGGTGGTCATGCACGAAGTGGTTAGCGGCCCCAACGTGGCACATCTCAGCTACCCAGTGCCTTGGGCAGCGAGTGCTGAACATTCGCATCTGCTCACCCTTGATACGTTAAGCGATTTGCTCAACACAAGTGGCTTTGTAGTGGAGCACAGGGAGGATTGGAGCGAACTCGCGCTGACATGGCGCCAGCGCCAGCGTGAAAAAGAGCAGACACCTCGCCAAGCCGTTCTCTCGCCCCAATGGGTATTTGGCGAGCGTTTCATCAACATGGGTAAAAATTTAGTCGATAACCTCGCCAAGGGCGCAATTAAAGTGGTGGAAATCCAGGCCAGTTGCTAACCTGAATAGGAATAGCTTTTTCTCTCTACCCGTATCTACACGACAATCTGTGGGTTTAAAACGGCAGTCGGTGGGTATAAAACAATAGGTGTACGAGAAATGCCAATCAACCGCTTGGCAAGCACCCTGCTCTGCTGCTCAGTCCCCTGGTTTAGCGCCTATGCTGACGAAAATCCGCCGGTCATGGCGTACACTGCCCCCGACAGCGAGCTCATGCAGCTCGACAATGGCGTAATTCTGGAAGGCAGTGACCTTAGCAGCTTGGACACCTATACCAGCGGGTTCCGGCTAACCGCGGGATACAGCCCCTGGCGGCTGCCTCAGTTAGACATTGGCGCAGAAATCGCCTATCGGGAAAGCGAGGAAATTTCCAGCGCTTCCAGTATTAACCCACTGATTAGGGATACGTTAAGTCTTGGCGGCGCCATTGTGGCCGGTGTTCGCATGGGCGCTTTTAGTGTTTATGCGAAATCTGGCATTACCGAATGGCGGGGCGAAAGCGATGTAGAGGGTGCCGACGAAAGTGGCACCGCCCTCCTGCAGGGTTTCGGCGCCACGGTGACGGTCAATCGGCTGGTCAGCCGCTTAGAGTACGAGCGTATCAACACCCCCACCCTAAGCCACCTCAATATGCTAAGTGCTTCGCTTCATCTCCCCTTTTAAGTGTTATCACGCTGCGTATCCGGGGGTGTCCAAATAGGCACATCTTCCTGCTGGGGTTCGTGCCAATCCTGTTTCATAGCGCTGTTCAGCGACTCTTCCAGTTTCATAAACAGTTCGCCATAGCGCGGACTAAAGCTAATACCGCCCTCTATCTCTTTCCAGGCTTCGAACAACTCGTCTGCGTGGGCATCTTCATTCTGCACAAACGACCAGGTCATCTGCTTGGCACGCATGGGGTGAACGCCCATGGCAGTCAGCGCGTGGCCACCCAACTCTAGTGCTGAATGGTAAGTTTCGCTGACCGTGTCATCGGCGCCCGCTTCACGCAGCTGATAGCCATGGCCACGGTCAAAAGCACGCGCCAACACCCATACATGCGGGTAGTAGTGCTTAATGTGCTTGACCATCTGTACGGCGCGGTCACGGTCGTCCAAGGCAATCACGATTAACCGGGCATGTTCAATCCCAGCGGTTTCGAGCAAATCAGAACGGCTGGCGTCGCCAAAATAGCTTTTGATATTTATTTTGCGCAGATTTTCGATCTGTTCGATCTCGTGATCCAAGGCGACGATAGGAATATTATTAGCACGCAGTAGGCGGCATATAATTTGCCCAAACCGGCCGACACCGGCGACGATGACCGGCGCCTGTTCCTCTATGGTATCCGCCTCACGGTCGTCATTTTTAGCACTGCGGTAACGCGGTAACACTAGCCGGTCGTAGGCAATGAAGAGCAGCGGCGTTAAGAACATGGAAAGCGCTACGACCAGCGAGAGCACTTCGGAAATCTCGGTGGGTATGACGCTATTTTGGACACTATAGGTCAGCAGCACAAAGCCGAACTCGCCCGCTTGGGCAAGGCCCAGGGTAAATAGCCAGCCGTTGCTGCCATGCACTTTAAACAGCAGGGCCAAGCCGAGCAGGATCAAGCCTTTCACCACGATGACGGCGACCCCTAACGACAGCACCGTCCCCCACTCCGCTGCCAGCACCGAGAAGTTGATACCGGCCCCGACGGTAATAAAGAACAATCCCAACAGCAGCCCTTTGAAGGGTTCGATATTGGCTTCCAGCTCATGTTTGAATTCGCTGTTAGCCAGTACTACACCGGCCAGGAACGCGCCCAGAGCAGGCGATAAATTAACCAAGCTCATTAGCGCGGCGATGCCAATGACCAGCATTAGCGCAGTCGCAGTGAATACTTCACGTAGGCCCGACCCAATCACGTAGCGAAACAACAGCGGCACTAAGTAATAGCCCGCCGCGATGACGACGGCGATGGCGGCGATAACGACCAAGGCGTGTGCCCAGCCCGGCAGGTGGGCCACTAGGCTTAGGCTGGCATGGCTATCATCGCTGACTTCGCCCATTAACTCGGGCAGTGCCAATAACGGAATAAGTGCCAACATCGGAATCACGGCAATATCCTGAAACAGCAGTACCGAGAAAGCGCTGCGGCCACCTTCGGTTTTGGCAAGCCCCTTTTCATTGAGCGTTTGCAGCACAATGGCCGTGGAAGAGAGCGCAAAAATCAGCCCCACCGCCAGCGCAGTCTGCATGACTAACCCAAGCCATAAGGCAATGGCGGTACCAGCGGCAGTGGTTAAGACCACTTGCAGCCCGCCCAGCCCCAGCAGACGGACACGCATCGCCCAGAGCCCCTTCGGGTCGAGCTCCATGCCCACCAAAAACAGCATCATCACCACGCCAAACTCGGCAAAGTGTTGAATGGTAGTGGTCTCTTGACCCACCAACCCCAAAATCGGGCCAATCACTACGCCTGCCACCAAGTAACCCAGCACCGAACCCAGGCCAAAACGTTTGGCTAATGGGACTGCAATGACCGCGGCCAGCAGGTATATAAATGCCTGAACGAAATAGGCTGTCATTATTTCATCCCTCGTAAGGGTAGAGAGTTAAGCTAAATAAGCACGCCACATTCACGGCGACCGTCAGCCAGAAAACAGCCTGAAAAGCGGTTTTTCGAGTTTTATGCCGAAGCCGCTGCTGGGCCAGCAGCGCGCCGGGCCAGCCCCCGAGTAATCCAAGCAGGTGTAACGTTTTCTCGCTTACTCGACGACGTTGATTGATTGCCGCCTTTTTATCAATGACATAAGTAATATAAGCGAGAACGCTGGCTACCGCGTACAAAGCCACTAATAGGATCAAGAGGAAATACTCACAGAAAAGATAAAGCGCTAATAAGGCTAAAGAGCAACGCTAGGTCAATCGTTATTTCCGCCGCGACGCGGGCTTGCCACTGGGGGCAGGCTTACCCCTTCCTACACGCCCCTTGCCCGTGGGTTTAGGCCCTGCTTTACCCATTGCGCTCTTAGCTTTAGCTCCTGGTTTACCTTTAACGCTAGGTTTGCCTTTAGCGTTTGGCTTGCCTTTAGGCTTGCCAGGCGCGCTGCCTTTCGGGCCTGGGGTAACGCTTCCCTTGGCCGCTTTTCCACTAGCGGCTTTTTTACCTTTAGCGGGTGCCGCCCCACTGGCATTAGCGCCCACTTTGGCTGGCTTCTGACGGCCCTTTTGGGCTGAGGAGCTGGCTTTACCAGGGTTAGAGCGCCCGTTGTAATTAGGCCTGGCGGGCTTGCTCTTCTTCTCCGGCACGGCCTCCGATTGCTCCGTCAGGGCCACGATGGTATCGATCTCTTTAGGAGTGAGATCACGCCAGTCACCCAGTGCCAAGCCCTTGAGCGGCACATTCATGATGCGCGTACGAATTAACTGGGTAACTTCGTAGCCAAAGTATTCGCACATACGCCGAATTTGGCGATTGAGCCCTTGCACCAAGGTAATCGTGAACACAAAGGTGGACTCTTTTTCCACCTTGCAGCGTTTGGTGACCTTGCCAAGGATCGGCACACCGCTCTGCATGCCATCAATAAACTCGTCGGTGATCGGTTTGTTCACCGTCACCTGGTACTCTTTTTCGTGGTTGTTATTGGCACGCAGAATCTTGTTAACCAGGTCGCCGTTATTGGTTAAAAAAATCAGCCCTTGAGAGTCTTTGTCGAGCCGCCCAATGGGAAAGATGCGCGTACCGTGCTTAACGAATTCAACGATGTTGTCCTTTTCGCTGGATTCGGTAGTACTGACAATCCCCACCGGTTTATTCAGCGCAATCAGGACGAGATCCTCCTCTTCCTGAGGCTCGATCTCCTGCCCATTAACTTTGACTAAATCCCCCGCGACGACTTGATCACCGGTGGTGGCACGGCGGCCGTTAATCCACACATTACCCTGCTCCACAAAGCGATCGGCTTCACGGCGAGAGCACATGCCACTTTCACTAATGTATTTATTGATGCGGGTAGATTTTCGTAACGACATATAACGCCATGTGGCTAAAAGAAGTGAATAAACAGTTAAAAAGAGGAGCCGGGCTGTTTTAGAAACGCCAGCTCCTCATCGGTAGAGGCCCGCCCCAGCAACGCATTGCGGTGCGGGTAACGCCCGAAGCGATCGATAATCGCTTTGTGGCGCACTTCAAAATCGAGATTGTTCTCTAACCCTGGCTGGTCGAATAGCTTCATCGCCAGCGTATGAATGGCGGCCGAATCGCTATGCATATAGGGCATGTATAGAAACACCCGCTGCGCGCTGGCTAGCGCCGCATCCGCCTGGGCAGCCACCGCCTCCTGGGCCAGCGCCAAGGCCAAGGCATCGGTGGCAAAGGCCCGAGGATCATTGCGGTAGATATTGCGCGAGAACTGATCCAGCACGATGATCTCTGCCAGCCGACCCTGGGCCGTTTGCCGCCATGCGAAACACTCGCACTGCGCCGCCCTGGCATGCAGAGCACCAAACCGCTCCGAGATCGTGCGATCCATCGCGAGATCTTTTTTAAACCACTGAGCGGGCGTCAACGCTTCGAACCAAAAGTCGAGTACCGCTTGAGCCTCTGAGGACATTGTCGCCACCCTGTTCAGTGCAAGTTGCGCTTGCACGCGGTGAATTTAACCATTTAGCCCGTGTTGCGTAAGCCAGCGGCGATCCCTGCCATGGTGACCATGAGTGCGCGGGAAAGATCAGCGCTAATCGCCCCATCGGCATCGCGATTACGTTGCAGGAGTTCCGCCTGAAGGCCATGCAAAGGATCAATATACGGGTTACGTACGTCGATCGCTTGGCGAATCAACGGCGTGTTCTCCAGCAGCTTCTCCTGCTGAAGGATGTCCAGCACAGCCTCTTCAAGCCGGGCATAACGCTCACGCAGCTTTTTACCCAACGCCTTTAGCGAAGGCTCATCGACAAGGCGATGCTCGTAGTAGGCAGCAATCGCCACATCGGCTTTGGCCAGCAGCATTTCCAGCATGTCCAGGTAAGTACCAAAGAAGGGCCAGTCGTTGCGCATTTCCTGAAGTACTTCTCGCCCACCGGGCTGCTCTAGTCGAGTCGAGAAAGCCTCGCCGCTACCTAACCAGGCAGGCAGCATCAAACGAATTTGCGTCCAGGCAAAGATCCATGGGATAGCACGCAGGGTCTCGACGCCGCCATCCTGCCGCCGCTTGGTGGGGCGCGAGCCTAGCGGCAATCTTCCCAATGCACCCTCTGGCGTGACTGCGCGGAAGTAAGGAACAAAATCCGGGTCTTCCCGTACCACGCCGACATAGGCGCTGTGGGCCACTTTGGCGAGACGGTCCATCTCTTCACGCCAATGTGGTTCCGGCGCACGCGGTGGCAGCAAGGTCGCTTCCAGCACCGCACAGGCGTAGATCTCCATGGAGCGCAGGGCGATATCGGGCTGACCAAACTTGAAACGGATCATCTCGCCCTGCTCGGTCACCCGCAGGCTGCCGTTCACGGAGCCTGGCGGCTGCGAGAGAATCGCCGCGTGCGCCGGGCCGCCACCACGACCAACGGTGCCACCGCGGCCATGGAACAGGGTCAAATCAACGCCGTGACGATGACACACATTGACCAGCGACTCCTGAGCCCGGTACTGCGCCCAAGCGGCGGCTAATTGGCCTGCGTCTTTGGCCGAGTCGGAGTAGCCGATCATCACCTCTTGGCGATCACCGATCAGCGAGCGGTAGCCCGGTATCGCCAGCAGTTGATCGATGACATCACCGGCATGGTCCAGGTCGTTGAGGGTTTCGAACAGCGGCGCAATCGGCAGCGTGACTTGTCCACCCACCTCTTTCATCAGTAGTGCCACGGTAAGCACATCCGATGGCTCTGCGGCCATGGAAATGATGTACGTTCCCAGCGCTTCGCTCTGCTCCTGAGCGATCACTTTGAAGGTATCCAGCACTTCCCGTGATTCGGCCGAACACTCCCAGCGGCGCGGAATGAGTGGCCGCCGTGAGGCAAGTTCCGCCAGCAGGAATTCTTGGCGCTGCGCTTCATCCCACTCGCGGTAGTGACCCAAGCCAAGAGCACTGGTCAGCTCTTCGATCACCTGGGCGTGGCGGCTGGCCTCTTGACGAAGGTCCAGTTTGGTGAGGGTGACGCCAAAAACCGCAACACGGCGCAACGTATCCAGCAGTGCGCCGTTGGCGATGGTATCGAGACCTACATCACACAGCGAGCGGTAGCAGGCGAGCAGCGGTGAATAGAGCTGGTCACGGGTTTCGATAATCGGCCCGCCATCGAAATTGCGCCCTTCAAGCTCGGCCTTGGCCCAATCCCGGGTCGATTCCATTCTAGCCAAAAGGCGCTTCAGCACTTCGCGGTAAGGCTCGGTAACATCGCCCGCTTCGGCTTTAAGCGCGCTGTTGGCCTTCCACATGGAGAGCTCGGTTTTCAGCTGTTCAAGGTCGCGCAGGTAAAGATCGGCGGCCATCCAGCGGCCCAACAGCAGTACTTCGCGAGTGACTCGCGCGGTCACGTTGGGGTTACCGTCGCGATCACCGCCCATCCAGGAAGCGTAGCGAATCGGCGCGGCATCCAGCGGCAGACGCTCACCGGCGGTATCCAGCAACAGATTATCCAAATCACGATGGAAATCCGGCACCGCTTGCCAGAGTGAGTTCTCAATGACAGCAAAGCCCCACTTGGCTTCATCGACCGGCGTTGGGCGTTCGTGACGAATTTCGTCGGTGTGCCATGCTTGGCTAATGAGCTCTTCCAGGCGCCCTTGGGCCCGCGTACCGCGCTCGGGGTAATCTTCCGAGCTCTCGATGGCGGTCAGACACTCGTCGATGGCGTCATATTTTTGAATCAGCGTGCGGCGAATGACTTCCGTAGGGTGGGCGGTAAGCACCAGTTCAACGCGCATATTGGCGAGGGTTTCGACCAACTTACGTGGCGAGTTGCCTGCCTGCTGGGCGCGTTTGAGGAGTTCACCCAGCACCGGCTGCGAGCCGGGCTTGTAATCCTCAACGCGGCGAAAGCGTGCCCGATAGTGCTGTTCGGCAATGTTGGCGAGGTTTAAGAACTGGTTAAACGCCCGAGTGACCGGTAGCAGATCACGTTCGGGCAACTGGCGTAGGTACTCGATTAATTCGCGCTGCTGCAGTGAATCACCCTGGCGCCCGCGCTTGGCGTGGGCGCGAATGGTTTCAATTTTATCGACAAATGCCTGGCCCAAATCGTCGGCAATGGTTCGCCCAAGGCTGTCGCCCAGAATACGCACGTTGTCGCGCAGAGATTCGTGTAGGTCGTGACTCATTGGCATGGCCTCCTTGCAGGGGTCGCGAAATAATTAATCAGGAATGGGTAGGTTGTTTTTCTTGTGACTGCGCTTCTAGTACTTTAGCCGCCTGCCAGTAGGCTTCCATCTCGTCTAGCGAAGCCTCCGTTAAGGGCCGCTGGGCAGCGCTAAGCTCACCTTCGACATAGCGAAAGCGGCGTTCAAATTTGGCATTCGTCGTGCGCAGGCACTGTTCCGGGTCGGCGTTTAGGGTGCGGGCAAGGTTGGTTACCGCAAACAGCAGATCACCCACTTCCTCTTGAGCGTGCTGTTGGTCACCGGCGGCAAGCGCCTCTTCGACTTCGGCCAACTCTTCGCGGATTTTCGCTATCACGCCCTTCGAGTCTGGCCAGTCAAACCCTACCCGCGCTGCGCGTTTCGACAGTTTGGCGGCGCGGCTGAGCGCTGGCAGTGTGCGCGGCACATCGTCTAAAGCCGAGGGCGTATCGGCAGCAGCCCGTTCAGCCCTCTCATCCGCTTTCAGCGACTCCCAGCGACTGTTGACCTGCTGCGTTTGCACCTCTTCGGCGCTTACGCCTGGCGGGCGGCGGGAAGCCAGGGTGCCCTCCGGAAAGACGTGCGGGTGGCGGCGCAGCATCTTGGCGGTCAGCGTATCGACAATATCGTCAAAGTCGAAACGCTGCTCTTCTGCCCCAAACTGAGCGTAATAGACCACTTGAAAGAGTAAGTCGCCCAGCTCACCGGGCAGCTCGTCAAAGGCGCGTCGCTCAATGGCATCGGCGACCTCGTAGGCCTCTTCCAGAGTGTGCGGCACGATGCTGTCCCAATCCTGCTGCAAATCCCACGGGCAGCCCTGCTCCCGGTCACGCAGTACCTGCATCAGCGTTAGCAGGTCATTCATATCATGGCGCATTATGCCCCTCCCTTACGCATTTGTTGATCCGGGTCGGCATTGCGTAGACGGCGCACTTCGGTGACGTTAGGCAACTGCTGAATGCGCGAAAATAGCCGGCCCAGCGACTCCAGCCCGTCGACTTCCAAGGTAATGCGCAGGCGGGCGATGCCTTCATCGGTGTCGGTCAGGGTGTTCACAGCAAGTACATTGACCTTTTCATTACCCAACAGCCCAGTGACATCACGCAGCAACCCGGAGCGATCCCAGGCTTGAATCTCGATGGTCACTGGATAGCGCGTTTGGGCGCGCTCGCCCCACTCCACTTCGATAATGCGCTGGGGTTCGTCGAGGCGCAGCTGCAAAATATTGCTGCAATCCTGTCGATGCACGGTGACGCCGCGGCCCTGGGTAATAAATCCAATGATCGGCTCGCCGGGCACCGGACGACAGCAGTTCGCCATGCTGGTTTTCAGGTTACCCACCCCCAGCACCGTGATGTCGCTCTTGGTGGCTTTACTGGACTGTCGCTTGGGCTTGGCCAGCAGGCGATCCAGTTGCTCTTGATCATCGGTCTCACCGAATAATTGCTGCGCCTGGTGCAGCACCTGTCCGATGCGCAGATCGCCCGCGCCAATGGCGGCGTACATATCGTCAGCGTTGAGATAGTTGACCGCTTTGGCCAGCTTGGGTAGGTCGAGCCCTTCGACATCCAGGCGGCGCATCTCGCGATCGAACAGCGCACGCCCTTCGTCCAGGTTTTGATCGCGGGCCTGGTGCTTGAACCACGCCTGGATTTTGGCCCGCGCCCGGGATGTACGCACATAGCCTAAGCTGGGGTTTAACCAATCACGGCTAGGCCCGCCCTTGGTGGCGGTCAAAATCTCGATCTGCTGGCCCGTTTTGAGCTTGTAGGTCAGCGGTACAATACGGCCGTTAATTTTGGCGCCACGGCAGCGGTGACCAATCTCGGTATGCACGCGGTAGGCAAAGTCGATCGGCGTGGCAATGCGCGGTAAATCGATGACGTGACCGTCGGGGGTAAACACATAGATGCGATCAGGCGCGACATCGCTGGAGAGCCCTTCACGCAGATCGCCAAAGCCGCCCACTTCGTCCTGCCACTCCAATACCTGGCGCAGCCAGGCGATTTTCTCTTCGTAGCTGCGGCTTTTAGCGTTGGTATCGTGGCCTTTATAGCGCCAGTGGGCACAGACGCCAAGCTCTGCCTCATCGTGCATGGCAAAGGTGCGAATCTGGATTTCGAGTACCTTGTTTTCTGGCCCCATCACGGCGGTATGCAGGGACTGATAGCCATTCTTTTTGGGATTGGCGATATAGTCGTCAAACTCGTTCGGCACGTGGTGCCAGCGTGAGTGAATAATCCCCAGGACGGTGTAGCAGTCGGCGACTTCGGGCACCAAAATTCGCACGGCGCGCACGTCATGCACTTGCGAAAAATCGATCCGTTTTCGCTTCATTTTGCGCCAGATCGAGTAGATATGCTTGGCCCGGCCATCCACGTCGTAGCGGTGGATGTGCTGGGCTTCCATCAAGGCTTTGATGGTTTCCACCACATCGTGGATATAGCGATCACGATCGAGGCGTTTTTCCGCCAGCAGCTTGGCAATCGCTTTGTACTCATCTTCATGCAAGTAACGAAACGATAGGTCTTCAAGCTCCCATTTGAGTTGGCCGATCCCCAGCCGGTGGGCCAACGGGGCGTAAATATCCGCGACTTCCCGGGCAACCTGTAAACATTTTTCCCGCGGGGCATCTTTTACTTGGCGCAGCGCACACGTTCGTTCGGCAATTTTAATCAAGGCGACGCGTACATCACCGACCATATTGACCAGCATCTTGCGCAGGTTTTCCTGCTGATTGTGCTGGCCCATGCCATGGTCAGGCGCCAGTGGATAGCTGATGGCGGCCATTTGCAGTACGCCGTCGATCAGGCTGGCGACTTCGGCACCAAAACGTTTTGTCACGGCGTCAAGGCTCAGCAAGCCTTCGCGCACTGCACGATAGAGAACCGCGGCCTCTAGGGTGGCTTGGTCTAGCTTCAATTCACCCAGAATATCGGCCATTTCCAACCCCATGCGGAAGCTAGAACCGGGAGACAGCCAAACGCGATGCGTGCGCGGAGCCTCCAGCTCTAACGTCTCAGCAAGCTTGCAGGCGTCGACTAAGCGTTCGGGTTCACGTAGACGCACATCCTCTTGCAGGCGCGTTAACCATTGTTGTATGTCCACCTTTCCACTAGCGTCTAGCGGCTGGTCTTCACGCACTTTCACCATGACAATCAATCATCCTTTCTGGGAGACGGTCTCCACACGGCCGTCACCGTGGCTTGAAGCAATGGGCGCAAGCCGCGGCTTTAAGCATCATCCGCTTCAAACAGCATTAACGTTTCCATATGCGCAGTGTGAAGGAACATATCCGCCACTGCTACTTGCTTAATTCGGTATCCTGCATGCACAAGATGTGCCGCATCCCGGGCAAGCGTTGCGGGGTCACAGGAAATATAGACCACCTTGGCTACCGGGCGACGTGCCAACGCCTGACAAATCGCTTCGCCACCGCTGCGCGGGGGATCCAGCACCAGTGCGTCGGAATCACCATGCTCCTCCAGCAGTTGTTTGACGCTGCCAGGATCGCTCAAGTCGGCCTGCTGGCCGCTAACCATCAGCCCGTTGTGCTTCGCATTGATAGCAATCCGCGCCACCATGGCGGGGTTGCCTTCCACCGCGTGCACTTCGGCACCCGCGGCGGCGATGGGAAGGCTAAAGTTACCGATACCGGCAAAAAGGTCGAGTAGCTTTTGCCCTGGTTTAGGCGCCAGCCATTGCATCACAGTGGCCACCATTTGCTGATTAACCTGGGAATTGACCTGTAAAAAATCGCCGGGAGCAAAACTCAGTGTCAGCGGCGGCTGATCGCCCAACGTCAGCGTCTCTTCTAGCGCTGGGGGTGCGCCACACCAGTGCAGCGTGGGCGTTTCACGCCCCAACCAAGTGCCTAGCGCCACTTGGTAGTGTTGGGCAAACGCTTGCCATTGCTCCGCGTCCTGGGGGTGTTCTTTTAACTGGCGCACCAGTACGACCTGGGTGTTGGCGGTCGTCAGCAATTCAATGTGGCCGACGTGCCGCGGCGCTTCTAAGCGGTTTAGAAGTTCACGCAGCGGGATTAGCAACTGCTGTAACGCATCGACCAGGACCGGGCAGCGCTCGATATCCACCAACCGATGACTATGCGCGGCCCGAAACCCAAGGCGCGTCTTGCCTTGGCTGTCTACTTTGACGCCCAGGCGTGCGCGGCGGCGATAGCCTTGATCGTCGCCATGAATCGAACCGATCTCGCCAAGCGATATGCCTTGGCGGGCAAACAGATCGCGTACCACGTCGCGTTTGTGGGCACGCTGGGCATCGACATTCAGATGCTGCAAATCGCAACCACCGCAGTGGCCGAAATGCGGGCAGGGCGGCGTAACACGCTGCTCGGAGGTGGAGAGCAGTGATTTAATATGCGCTTCATCAAAACGTTTGCGTGTTAAATGAACCGCTACCTCGACTTTTTCACCCGGCAACGCCTGATCCACAAACACGGTTTTACCGCTGGCCGCATGGGCAACCCCACGGCCATCATGAGCCAAACGCTCGATGACCAACGGCGCTGTCTCATCCGCTGGTGTATCACGGTTTTTTCCGCCTGGCGTGCCTGCCAACCCCGAGTGACCCGAGGCGGGCCTGGGTGGACGCCGCTTTCCCAACATGGCCATGGTTAAACTCCCGGCGCAAAAAGGCCAGTGGAGAGGTAGCGATCCCCCCGGTCACAGACGATAAACACAATCACCGCATTTTCCGTTTGCTCGGCAATCCGCAACGCCCCCGCTAAGCTTCCGCCCGAGGAAACACCGGCCAGGATGCCCTCTTCGCGGGCCAAACGACGCATGTGCTCTTCGGCTTCCTGCTGGCCGATATCCAAAGTGACATCGACCCGAGGCGCTTCAAAAATCGCCGGCAGGTACTCTTGTGGCCAGCGCCTGATGCCGGGAATACTGGCGCCATCGGCGGGCTGCAAACCAACAATTTGAATGGCCGGGTTTTGCTCTTTCAAGTAGCGCGATACGCCCATGATGGTACCGGTGGTGCCCATCGAGCTTACAAAGTGAGTCACCTCGCCACTGGTTTGTTGCCACACTTCAGGGCCGGTGGTGCGATAGTGGGCGAGCGGGTTATCCGGGTTGGCGAACTGGTTCAGCGGCTTCCCCTCACCCCGGGCGATCATGGCATCGGCGATATCCCGCGCCTCTTCCATGCCGCCGGCTTTGCTGGCAGAAATCAGTTTCGCCCCGTAGGCGGCCATTGCCTGCTTACGCTCTTCCGAGGCGTTTTCCGGCATCACCAATATCATTTTGTAGCCTTTAATCGCCGCCGCCATGGCTAGCGCAATGCCGGTATTGCCTGACGTCGCTTCAATCAGCGTATCGCCGGACGTAATGTCGCCACGGGCTTCCGCCTCGCTAATCATCGAGAGGGCGGGACGATCTTTGACCGATCCGGCAGGGTTATTACCTTCGAGTTTGGCCAGCAACGTATTGTTGCGCCCAGCGGTAATGCGCTTCAGGCGTACCAGGGGCGTGTTACCAACCACCTCTTCTAACGTGGGATAGCTCTTGGGATAGTCTTTAAGATCATTCATGAATATTCCTTATCGTAACCGTTATGCTGCATTATATCGGTGCTGCCTTAGGCTGGACAGGCAACCTCAATGAATCAGCGAGCTTCTTTTCATGTCTTTAAACACCCGGCTGCTATTTGCCTTACTCGGTTTCCCATTACTGGTGTACGCCATAATGGCGGTATTGCTCGTTATTCAGAGTGATACAGAAGCGCATGAGGCACAGCAAGAGCGCTTGGTAAATGCTGGCGAGCTGCTGGCGCCCAGCTTGGCTGACGCCATTGCACAAGGTGACTCTCAGCGCGTGGAGTCGGTGGCCCGCCAACTACTCACGATCAGTGGCTTGCAGACGGTGGCGCTCTTTGACGCACAAGGCCGTCGGCGCTTATTACTGGGTAACGCTGAGACTGCCCCCCTCGAGGCACCGGCCAGCAGGCAATTGATCAAGGAAGATGGTGTTTGGCGATTGCGCTTACCGTTAGCGCTTACCCTGCCCACGACAAGCACACTCACGGCAGGGGGTGATAGCGCAGGCTGGTTGGACATCGAAATGGATACGCGAGCGCTAACATTGGGCCACTACCGGCTGATCGCCAGCCTCAGTTTAGGCGGCATGCTGCTGGGCCTACTGATGTTTTTAGTAGCGTTTGCCATCAGCCGCTATGCCACCCGCCCCATAGAAGAAGCCAACCAAGCGCTTTATCGCCTTTCCCGCGGTGACTATCGGCTCCATCTGGCACCTTCCAATGCCGCCGAACTTCACCAACTGACTGACCATATTAATGCGCTTGCTCAACACTTTCAGCAGGCCCAGCGGGATATGCAGACGCAAATCGTCCAGGCCACCAGCGAACTGCAAGAATCAATGGAAACCATTGAGGAACAGAATATCAAGCTTGATTTAGCGCATCGCAGTGCCTTACGGGCCAACGCGGTGAAATCTGAATTCTTAGCCAATATGAGCCATGAGATCCGCACGCCTCTCAACGGCATTATCGGTTTTTGTCGGCTGCTGGGCCGTTCCTCGCTGGATTCGCGCCAGCAGGAGTGGTTACAGCACGTTCATCGCGCTTGCGACAACCTGCTCATGCTGGTGAACGACGTGCTCGACTTTTCCAAGCTGGAGGCAAACCGGCTCACCTTGGAAGAGGCGGATATTGATATCGTTGCCTTGGTCGATGAAGTGGTAGGTCTTCATGCCCCTGAAGCCCAGCGTAAGCAGTTACACCTGGTGGCGATGGTGTACGACGATGTCCCTACCCCCCTGTGTGGTGATCCGTTGCGGATCCATCAGGTGTTGAACAATTTGATCGGCAATGCACTCAAGTTCACCCATGAGGGCGATGTCATTGTGCGTGTGATGCTGGATAACCAAGAAGGCCAGCATGTGGTATTGAATCTTAGTGTTAGCGACACCGGCATTGGCCTTAGCAACGCGCATCAGGAGGCTTTATTCAGCGCCTTTTCACAGGCGGAGCCCAGCCATTCACGCCAGTTTGGCGGTAGTGGCCTGGGCCTGACGATCTGCCGCCAGCTCATTGAGCGCATGGGAGGGGAGATCGAAGTGGAAAGCGAGCTGGGCAAAGGCACGACTTTCTCGTTTACACTGCCGTTACTAGCGCATAAAGCGATCGAGCGACCGGCGGAAATTAGCCTACCCAACCCCGTCATTAGACTCTATGAAATGCACGCCCCTACCCGCCTTGTGTTGGAACATCTGCTGCAGCGCTGGGAAGCACAAACCATCAAGTTTGATGACCCGGATCACGCCCAACTGCTAATTTTGGGGTTAGAGCATAGTGACTATACGCCCGAACAGTTTAAGCATTGGCAAACGGTGATCGACCAAACGCCCTGCCCGGTGTTGATTTTGGCCAACGGCAACAGCTTTGATCTACCCCCTTTGCGTTTAACCCAGGGCGGCGAAACGCTTTATAAGCCCTTTTCCCGCGCCCAGCTCGTGGCGTCGCTCAAGCAACTCCTGATGCCAGCGTATGTGCCTGCTAAGCTGCCAGGGCCGTTAGCGGCATCATCTGCATCACCACAACCCGTCAAGCTGCTTATTGTGGATGACAATGCCCCCAACCGTGAACTGCTCAAAAACATGCTTGAAGATCCAAACCTGCACATCACTGCGTTGGAGAGCGGCCATCAAGCCCTTGAGTTTGCACGCACTGACAATGTGGATATGGTGCTAATGGATATTCGTATGCCCGGCATGGATGGCGTACAAACCACCCAGGCGCTGCGGCGGCTCAGCAGTACCTGGGCTCGCTGCCCAATCATAGCCGTTACCGCCCATGTGCTGAGTAGTGAACGCCAGAAATGGCTCGCCGAAGGGCTAGATGATGTCTTGATAAAGCCCATCGATGAGCAACAGCTGCACCAGTTACTTCATCGTTTTCTGGGGATTACTCATCGGTTAGCCGATAGCAGTGCCGCTGCTTTACCCACCCACCATAGCCCTAAAGCGCTTAAAGCGATGAACCACACCGCCCCCGCCAAGCTACCGGTAGTTGATCTTGAAATAGGGGCACGGTTGGCAGGCGGCAAAGAGTATCTTGCTCGGGAACAGCTGAAACGCCTGATCGACAGCTTAGACGAGAGTGAGCAGCACATGCGCGCGGCATTTGCCCAACAGAGCTTGCCGACGCTGCTTGATTGGGTACACGGCTTAAATGGCGCCAGCCGATACTGCGGCGCGCCTGAACTGGCCCTATTGGTAGAAACACTGGAAACCCGGCTACGCACGGGCGGCTTAGATCACGTAGAGGGCTTACTGGAAGATTTATACCGAGCCATGGCGCGGTTACGTGCGCACCGCCCACTGCTTTCAAGGGGCTAATTTAAAAGCAATCAAACGTCACTAGGGCCAAGAGGCTTAGGCTGTGTAGCGACGGCTATGCCCGCTCAAGCACCACAAAGGCAACCGCGTACTCCGCCTCATCGCTTAAGGTGATATGACTGTTGGTAACCCCCGCTTCCAATAGAAGCCGTTCCGCTTTGCCTTCCACCACTAAATAGGGCTTCCCAAGGCCATCATTTAGCACCTGGATCTCCCCCCACTGCATGCCCGCACGAAGGCCTAGCCCCAACGCTTTGACAAACGCTTCTTTTGCCGCAAAGCGCTTGGCCAGAAAGGCGGCCGGTTGCGCCTTCTGTAACCAGACCGCATGCTCTTCTGGGCCTAGAATACGCTGCGCAAAACGAGGGCCATGTCGCTTAACCGCTCGTTTAAAACGTTCAATGCGGGCAATATCAGAGCCAATCCCGACGATCATTGTTTAATGCCCGCAACAACCGTTGTGAACATGATCCGAGTGGTCATCATGATCATGATCGTGAGCATCGAGCGCCGCCATTAAACCCGCCTCCTGACCGGCGATGATCAGCCGCTTCATTTCCTGCACCGCCTCTTTCAAGCCAACGAAGAGCGCACGGGCAATAATGGCGTGACCAATATTGAGTTCGTTGACGCCCGGCAGCGCCGCAATGGCTTCAACGTTATGGTAGTGCAAGCCGTGGCCAGCATTGACGACCAACCCGAGTGAAACGGCGTGCGTGGCGGCCGCCGTTAAGCGATGGTATTCCGCATTCGCCACATCGCTCCCTGGCCGTGCTTCGGCATAGGCGCCGGTGTGCAGTTCGATAGTCGGAGCGCCAGCGCGTTGCGCCGCCTCTATTTGTGATAGGTCTGGATCAATGAATAGCGACACGTCGCAACCCGCCGCCGCAAGACGCTGGCAGGCGCTGGCGATGGCATCAAAACCACCCACTACATCCAGCCCACCTTCGGTAGTCAGCTCTTCGCGCTTTTCAGGTACCAGGCAAACGTGCGCTGGACGCACTTCTTCGGCCAGCACCAGCATTTCTTCCGTCACGGCCATTTCCAGGTTCATGCGCGTATTGAGCACGTCGGCCAGAATGCGGACATCGCGGGGCTGAATATGGCGCCGGTCTTCACGCAAATGCACCGTGATGCCATCGGCTCCCGCTTCTTCAGCGACTAGCGCCGCCTGCACGGGGTCAGGGTAGCGTGTACCTCGAGCTTGGCGAAGAGTGGCAATATGATCGATGTTGACGCCCAACAGTATCCGAGGGGGGTGCATAGAGTCTCCAGCGCAGCAATAGGGAGTAGTCGTGTCATAACAGACAATAAATTAAGGGCGATGGCGGCGACGGGCCAGGTCGAGCATCAGCTCTCGCGAGCGTAAAACGGTGGAGCCCAGATGAGGCGCTAACGCCGCCCGCATGACTGCCTTTAATGCATTGGCGAGGCCTTCATGCTGCCAGTCACCCTGTTCGATGTAACGTAACGTTCTGCCGTCGAGCCCACGCTCAGCGGGTATAAATGCCCGGCTGGCGGTATCAAAACGGTAGCGTAGCTGAGGGTCTAATACGCTGCCCTCTGGCGTCGTAAACTGCGGCGTTGCCTCTAGCGCTTCCAGCAATGCCCACTCGTAGCGACGAAGCGCCAGCGCCCGTTCGGCGGGCGCTGGCAATGCTTCCAGCAAGGCCGTATAAAATGCAAACACGTCAGTTGCCGGTAACTCTAACGGCAATAGCCGGGTGGCGATTTCATTGGCGTAAAGCCCACACAGCAAGCCTTCACCCGCTAACAGGGCCGTTTGGCCGCGTGATTCCATCAGCGTCAGTCGCTTTAATTCGCGACTTCCCTGCCACGTTACGAACAGCGGCGTAAAAGGCTGCAAGCGTTGTCGCGATTTTGAGCCGGGCCTTTGCCCACCATGGGCGACGGCACGCACTCTGCCGTGATCAAGCGTTAGTAAGTCCACCAGCGCACTGGTTTCACGGTAAGGCCGGCGGTGAAGGAGAAACGCCGGCTCTGGCGCCATCGCTACACTCAATCGAGGTCGTAACCCAAGCTTTTCAAGGCGCGCTCGTCATCCGACCAGCCACGTTTCACTTTTACCCATAAATTCAGCATTACTTTAGTGCCTAGCGCACGCTCCATATCAAGGCGCGCTTCACGACCAATGCTTTTGAGGCGATCGCCATTTTCACCAATCAAAATGACTTTCTGGCCCTGACGCTCAACCAGAATTAGCGCGCTGATATGCGTCACACGTTCGGTCTCGCGGAACTCTTCAATCTCAACGGTCATCTGGTAAGGCAGCTCGTCGCCGAGTTGGCGCATGACCTTCTCACGCACCAGTTCAGCCGCCATAAAGCGAAGACTTTTATCGGTGATCTGATCTTCAGGAAAGAAGTGCACGCTTTCGGGGAGATGCTTGGCCACCTCCTCCTCCAGGGTGTCTACCTGCGTACCGTGCTTGGCAGAAATAGGCACGATGGCGGCAAAATCACGGCGCGCCCCTACCTCAGCCAACCATGGCAATAGATCGCCTTTTTCGCCTAAGCGATCGACTTTATTGACCGCTATAATGACCGGCGCTTTGACATGCTCCAGGCGCTTCAGTACCGCTTGATCTTCTTCTGTCCAGCGCGTGCGATCGATAATGAACACCACACAATCGACATCACGCAATGCCTGGGTAGCGGCCTGGTTCATAAAGCGGTTGATCGCTTTATTACGGTCCTTGGACATGATGTGCATGCCCGGCGTATCGACGTAGATGAACTGGGTCTCATTCTCCGTTTTAATACCCATCACTTGGTGGCGTGTGGTTTGCGGGCGCCGTGAGGTAATCGATATTTTCTGCCCCAGAATACGGTTCATGAGGGTCGATTTGCCCACGTTGGGTCGGCCGACGATGGCAACGAATCCGCAGGTTTGGCTCATGATTTGTCTCCAGGACTTTTTTCGAGGTACGACAGCGCTTCTTCTGCCGCTTGCTGTTCAGCATGACGGCGGCTAGGGCCTTTACCAGTGGTATGCTCAGCTAACAAATCAATGTAGCACTCCACGGTAAAGGTCTGGGCATGCGCCTCACCCTTTACGCAGACAACTTCATACCGCGGCAAAGCCGCTTGCCGCGACTGCAGAAACTCCTGCAGACGCGTTTTAGGGTCTTTTTGGGTATCTTGTAAGGAGATATTCCCAAGGCGTTCGGCGTACCAATCCAATACACGATCGCGGACGACATCCATCCCGGCATCTAGATAGATCGCACCAATAATGGCTTCGACTGCATCCGCCAGAATAGACTCGCGGCGGTGACCGCCGCTTTTCATCTCACCAGAGCCTAACCGCAGGCACTCACCGAACTCCATTTCACGGGCGAGTTCTGCCAGCGTTTGCCCTTTCACCAACCGCGCCCGCAGACGTGACAGCTGGCCTTCACGGGCTTGGGGGAAGCGCTGAAACAGCGCCTCAGCGATCACGAAATTGACGATGGAATCACCTAAAAACTCCAGGCGCTCGTTGTTACGACCCCCGTAGCTGCGATGGGTCAAGGCCAGCTCCAACAGCATCTCATCGCCAAAGGTATGGCCGATTCGTCGGCAAAAAGCGTTTAAGGAATTACTCACAGCTCTCCTACGTCATTGACGTTAACTAAAGTGACATAACTGACTAAGTTCAACGTAAGCAGATCCTTCACTCAATGTGCCGCACGCTAGTGAAACTCGGCAAACCACCATCCCAATGCATCCACACGGCAAACGCGCGGCCCACGATGTTCTCTTCCGGTACGAAGCCCCAGTAGCGGCTGTCATTCGAGTGATCACGGTTATCACCCATCATGAAGTAATGTCCTTCAGGCACTTCTACTTCACGCATTTGTGGGCCAGGGTCACGCGGATTGTTGTAAATGAAGTGATCCGCTTCGCCAAGGCGTTCCGCTAATAATAGCTGTTCAGGAGAACTCTCAGGCCCTTCTTCTATCAACTCTTTTGTCACCGCTTCACCGTTGACATAGAGCTGCTTACCTTCATAGCGAATACGGTCGCCGGGCAGGCCGACTACGCGCTTGATGAAATTGACCGACGGTTCATCAGGGAAACGAAACACCATCACGTCCCCGCGCTCTGGGTCATCCACTTCGATAAAGCGGGTATTCACTACCGGTAGACGGAGACCATAGGCAAACTTATTGACCAGGATAAAATCACCCACTTCCAGCGTAGGACGCATTGAGCCCGACGGAATCTGAAAGGGCTCGATAATAAAGCTACGCACCACCAACACGACCAGCAGAACAGGAAAAAACGACCGCGCATAGTCAACGGGCCAAGGCTCTTTAAGCAGCTTTTCGCTAGTAACGGGGTCAAGACCTTCCTCGGTATTGGCCTCTTCTGTGGCAAAACGCTGGCGGCGTTTGGGCTTTAATACCAACACGTCCAACAGATAAATAACGCCCGAAAGCGCAACGGCGAGTACCAAAAGTAATGAAAAATCCATGGGTGGTGTTCTTTCCTAGTCGTTTACCTTGAGCACAGCAAGGAAGGCATCCTGGGGGATTTCCACACGCCCCACTTGTTTCATGCGTTTCTTACCCGCTTTCTGTTTCTCGAGCAGCTTCTTCTTACGGCTGACATCGCCGCCGTAACACTTGGCGGTGACATTTTTGCGCAGCGCCTTCACCGTTGAACGTGCCACCACTTGACCACCGATGGCCGCCTGAATGGCAACGTCAAACATTTGACGCGGAATCAACTCTTTCATTTTTTCCACCAGCAAACGGCCACGCTGATGAGCGTGATCGCGGTGGATGATGACGGCCAATGCATCGACTTTGTCGCCATTAATCAGCACATCGAGGCGCACCAGTTTGGCCTCTTCAAAGCGCTCAAAGTTGTATTCGAGCGATGCATAGCCCTTCGAGATAGACTTCAGGCGATCAAAGAAGTCCATGACCACTTCGGACATGGGTAATTCATAAGCCAGTTGGATCTGATTGCCCAAGAACTGCATGTCTCGCTGGGTGCCGCGGCGCTGCTCACACTCGGTGATGACATTGCCTACGTACTCCTGAGGCACCAAAATGCTGGCACGCACCACTGGTTCACGCATTTCATCCACGTCAGCCATGTCGGGAAGCTTTGAGGGGTTGGAAACGTAGTTAACGTCGCCATTTTTCATTGCTAACTCATAGACAACCGTGGGAGCGGTAGTGAGCAGATCGATATTATACTCACGCTCCAGACGCTCCTGGATAATCTCCATGTGCAGCGTGCCGAGGAACCCCACCCGGAAGCCAAAGCCAAGGGCGTCGGAATTTTCAGGCTCGTACTCCAGCGAGGCGTCATTGAGCGCCAGCTTCTCAAGCGCATCACGGAAATCTTCGTAATCATCCGCACTGACCGGAAACATACCGGCATATACCTGTGGCTTCACTTTTTGAAAGCCGGGCAACCGCGCCACGTCCGGTGTTTTGGTATGCGTAATGGTGTCGCCGACCGGCGCACCATGGATTTCTTTGATACCCGCTACGATAAAGCCGACTTCACCGGCCCGCAGAATGTCGGTTTGCTTACGTAAGGGGGTAAAGATACCCACTTCCGTGGTGCCCCAATCGCGACCCGTCGATTTGATCCGGATTTTATCGCCTTTGCGCAGCGTGCCATCAAAGAGACGCACCAGCGACACGACACCCAGGTAGTTATCAAACCAAGAGTCGATAATCAGTGCTTGTAGCGGTGCGTCCGGGTCGCCTTTAGGGGGCGGAATGTCACGGACTAAGCGCTCAAGCAGTGCATCGATGCCGATGCCGCTTTTAGCGGACACTTGGCAGGCATCGGTGGCATCCAGACCGATGATCTCTTCAATTTCTTGCGCCACACGGTCAGGATCCGCCTGAGGCAAATCAATCTTGTTAAGCACCGGCAATACTTCAAGTCCTTGCTCAATGGCGGTGTAGCAGTTGGCGACCGATTGTGCTTCAACCCCTTGCGCCGCATCGACCACCAGCAGCGCGCCTTCGCAGGCATAGAGCGAGCGAGAAACCTCATAGGAGAAGTCGACGTGGCCAGGCGTATCGATGAAATTGAGCTGATAGACCTTCCCATCGGCGGCGGTGTAATCCAGGGTGACCGACTGGGCCTTGATGGTGATACCGCGCTCACGCTCGATGTCCATGGAGTCGAGCACTTGCTCTTTAAGCTCACGGGCGGTCAAGCCATCACACGTTTGGATGAGGCGATCAGAGAGCGTCGACTTGCCGTGATCAATGTGCGCGATGATAGAGAAATTTCGTATGTGCTTGATCTTGCTATCGTTTTCTTGGGTCATTTGCCGTTTTAATCCGGGTGTGTACGCAACGTTGCACAATTAAAAATTAGATGATGGGTTGCGCAGTCGAAATTTGGTGACATTGTACCGTTAGCGAGGTTCCGGTGCTATGTTCATCAAAAAATGCCGAAAATAACCGTTAGTGCCGCACACGATGAATATCGCTATCGAGTCTTTTTAAACACCCCTGCCCATAAAGCGCATCAGCTTTGTCTCTTTCCTAGCCTTTGCTAGTTTTTATCTAGCGGTGTTATCAGATGAAACGACAAGGAGCGTTATGGATACCCAAATCCCCATATTGGATATGCTAGCCCGACTGCTGGTGGCGACTGGCTTGGCCTTGTGCCTTGGCTTGGAGCGAGAACTACGCGGCAAACCTGCGGGTCTTCGTTCTCATATGTTGGTATCGCTGGGATCCTCGGCCTTTATCATGGTGGGAATGAGCGTGATGTTTGCCACCGGTGAAGGCGATCACGCGGCAAGCATCGATCCCAACCGCGTTGTCGAGGGCGTGATTGGCGGCATCGGTTTTTTAGGGGCTGGTAGCATTATTCGCAGCGGCGCCCATATCGAAGGCATTACCACGGGGGCATCGATTTGGTTGGCTGGTGCCATCGGCGTTGCTGCAGGTATCAACAATTTTCCCTTGGCCGCTATGGTCACTCTTTTAGGGCTCATTATTATGGTACTTCTGGGGCGATTCGAGCACGACATGATCGCGAGCCTAGCGGAAAAAGAGGTGGTTAAAAAAAGTAGCAAACGCGACAAAAACTAATCTGGAAGGGAAGTAAGCAGCTATAAAGACACACAGAAGGGAAATAAAAAACCGACGCAATGGTGCGTCGATTCAGTGGGTCAAGCGTAGAGAACCAGCCCGGCAATAAACATCCTGCCGGGCTGGAAAGCCTGTTATACGATTACTCTAGGCGAAGGGCCACGAATAAGGAACGGCCCTCACGGAAGAGGCGAATTGGAATAGCGCGATCAGTGGGCAACTCTTCCACAATACTGACCAACTCCTCTGAAGAAGAAACGCTACGATGATCGATGCTCACCAGCACATCACCAGGCTGAATACCGGCGTTGGCTGCCACGCTGTCTGGCTCCACTTGGCGAACTTCGACGCCGCCTGAGATATTGAGCTGTTCACGCATCGCCTCATCGATTTCAGCCACCATCACGCCCAGGCGGGTTTGATCATTGCTGTTGGCCTGCGCTTGCGGCTGCTCCGCATCCGGCCAGCTACCCAACTCGACTGACTCAGTGATCTCTTCACCATCACGCATCAAGGTGAGCTCTACCTCTGTGCCCGGTGCACCGCGACCAATCAGGCGTGGCAACGTGCTGGAGCGTTCGACTTCTTCGCCATTGACTTCAAGAATAACGTCGCCCGCTTGTAGACCACCCTGTGCGGCTGGGCCTTCAGGGTCCAGGTCGGCAATCAAAGCGCCAATCGCATTGTCCATACCAAAGGACTCTGCCAGGTCTTGAGAGACAGGTTGGATCATCACGCCCAGCCAGCCACGATTAACTCGACCGTCTTCACGCAGTTGCTCCGCTACATCCATGGCCACATTGATGGGAATGGCAAACGAGACCCCCATAAAGCCGCCGCTACGGGTAAATATCTGCGAGTTGATGCCGACGACTTCGCCTTCAAGATTGAACAGCGGCCCACCAGAATTACCCGGATTGATCGCCACATCGGTTTGAATAAACGGCACATAGGCATCACGGGGTAAGGTGCGGTTAATGGCACTAACGATACCGGCGGTCACTGAGTGATCAAAGCCAAAGGGGGAGCCAATCGCCGCTACCCATTCACCGACTTTCAAGTCATCAGAATCACCCAAGCTCAGCGTCGGTAAGTCCGTTGCCTCTATCTTTAACAGCGCCACATCAGTTTGCGGATCACTGCCAATCACTTCTGCGCTCAATTCACGCCGATCATTAAGACGCACAAGAATCTCATCAGCGTCTTGAACAACGTGTGCGTTCGTCATGACATAGCCATCTTCACTAATGACGAACCCCGAACCTAACGATTGCCGCTGCTCACTGCGGCCCTCTCCACCGTTCGGCGGCGTTGGCAAACTATCACCAAAGAAGTGGCGGAAGATTTCTGGGATTTCCTGTCCACCAAACCCTTCGAAACCAGGTGCGCTGCTACGCTGAACCGTACGACTGGTAGAGATATTGACCACCCCTGGGGCAGCCTCTTCTACCAACTCGGTAAAATCAGGCAAGCCCTGGGCGCTAGCTGCTTGGCCAACGGTTAGCAATGCCACCATGCATACCCAGAGGGTGGAGGGGAGTATCAAGCGCTTCATGCAAGAGCTCCTACTTAGGATGATATTAATCGAAGGCAGAACCACAAATCTCAGCAATATTCTTGGAAGAGTGCTGGAGAATTCATGCTAGAGAATTAAAAGGTCGCATTAACTGACCAAGCGCGGACGAAAGTGTTCCCTTCGCCCGTGCAATAGATATTTAACACTGGCAACCCCAGCGACCAAGGCAATAAAAAAAACCACCGGAGCCAGCCAATTCAGAGGACTAGCAAGCGATACAACCCCTGACAGCAAAAGCGCCAACAACAGAGGAAGCCCATAAATAAAAAAAGCCAGCAGCGTGACCGAGGTAGTTGGCAAGCTGATGGTGACCCGGTCACCCAGGGCATAGCCCTTGGGAGCGCACTGATCACCCTGCTGAAACGGCTCGGGAAGCGCCACGGCAATGCGTTGATGCCCACGTTTCGCTAATAACCCTAAGCCGCACCCTCTGCCTTGAGCACACTGCTCACAGCTCTCTTGGGCGGTCATTTCTACAATAAGGCGATGCGCTTCATGACCCACCACGGTACCCGTTCGGAATAAAGAAGAGCAGGAATCAGGAAGCATCTTATATTCCTCGTCGCATATGGATCACGGCTAGTACTGCGCCGCTTCATCGCCGCTTCGGCGATGGGTCTGTGCGGGTGGCAAATCGAAACTGACCGACTGCACGATACGCTGGAGCGTAGCGACCGGTAGTTCACCAATCGCCACTAACTGCCAATGTTCTTCGTCGGTCATTGCATGCTTGACAGCAACCGCAGAAACGCCCAGCTGTTGGACACCCTCTTGCAGCGCGGGAGTAGTATCAGAGGAAAGGGGTTCTACAAAAAGACTGACTGTCGCCAGACCATCGCTATAAACGCGTTGCTGTCGATCATTGCCGGTAAAAGTCACTGGCTGATTAACAAACCCAGAGGGCAGCCATTTAGCCTGCCAAGGTGTGCTCGGCGCCACCTTCGGATCGTCTAACCTAACGACGCCGGTATACTGTTGAGGCGATTGAAGCTGGGTAATTTGGAAGGTTTCAATGATTTGCCCTTGTTGATCAATAAGGACATGCTTCAATAACAAGCCGGTCGCTTGATCTAGCCACCATTCGTGAGAGAAGCGCCATTGATCGCGCGGTTCAAACACTAACTTAACAGCGTCACGGCCCGCAACACGCGTCTGATCTTCAAGCGTAACTGAATAAAATTCTTCTAGGTGCGTCGCCCACCGATCAGGTGAAGGCAGCTCACCACTACTGTCATCTTCCGTCCAGGCAAGCCGACCTACTGGTGAACGTCTTTCGATACTGACAGAGGGTCCATCTAAGTACTGAACCACCTGCTGTCGAATGCCGTTTTGAATGCGGTGAGAAAGTGCCAGGGTACGCACGCCAACAGCGTCAATAGCCACCGCCCTCGCCTGAAAACCATAGCAGTGACTTGCCCATAAACCGTGCTCAAGCCACTGCGTTGCACTATCAGGGGCTGGTCGTGAATTAGCCGCACATTCATAACCGGCGTGCTCATTGCTAAGATCTTCTGACGGGCTATTAGAACTATCAGCATACGCCCCCGTTGGGAACATACACACTATCCCTGCCAGTACCCATGCACGCCTTATCCGCAAAACAACCATTAAATTGCGCACTTGCATCTCGCGCACTCCCTACTTACCGGATAGGCGTCACCATAAAGCATGGCATCAGTTTAGCGCTGACCGAGGGGCTCAGTTACCGCGGAAGAGCGCATCAACGGCATCCAGCTATCACCACTACCGTAAGCGGCGCTTTGCGTATGTTGCTCCAGATAGGATTGCAATAGGCCAATCTGATCAACATCAATCGTGGTGCCTTGTGAAGCAGTCACACCTCGAGGAGTCTGCGCAGAAAAACCAGCTTCGCTTATGTTCATTAAGCCACTTTGGCCAGACTGCCCACTAATCCTGAACGGTGTAGGTTCAAACATGGGCATATCAGCGCGAGCAACCGTTGGCTGGGAGGCCAAACTGACGGGTTGCACCTGACTTCCCTGGTTAGCATTCGAGGCCGTCGTAGCAGTATTAGTGCCTTGACCAACCGACGCTTCATTACCAAAAAACTGCACGCCAGTGATGACCATCAAAGAGACAGCTGCAGCCACGCCAGCGCCACGAGCAAAGGAAATTCCTCCACTGCGATGGCGAGCTACTTGCTCAGAACCTTCCATCATTGGAGCGGGCTCTTCTTGCAATCGAGCCATGATGCCCGCCGAAAGATCAACGCTTACATCAACGCCCTGCTCACGTTGCATCATGCTGCGAGCGAGGTGGTATCGGCGCCATGTATCTGCGGCATCGTCATCATTAGGCAGTGCCTTCAACACTCGGCGAAGCTCTAGCTCATCACTTTCGCCATCCATTAACACCGAAAGTGATTCCCGTGTGTTTTGACTCATACTTCACACCCTCACACTGTTTAAAAGAAGTACTGGTGTGACGAAAACTGCTAAATCACTAACAGGCTTCATCCCACCGACGACTTCCAAGGCCAAGACTCCGTTGTAAACTCACTCAGAAAACTTTTAGCTCATTTACAACGCTAAGCTCATGACGCTTTGCACATCGACATATCCAATGTGCTCATCAAGATAGTCATGCGTATGACGCTAAACATGCCAGACAGTTCACAAAAAAAGTAAAACCTTGCTTATTTTGCTCTTCATCACCGACCGTTACTCATCACGACTGTTCCTAGCCGTCGAGACGAGCGGACGAATATGCTCATCGACCGCTTCACGCGCGCGAAAAATTCGTGAACGAACAGTGCCCACAGGGCACTGCATGACCTGAGCGATATCCTCGTAAGCAAGCCCATCCAGCTCCCGCAAGGTAATCGCAGTACGTAAATCATCAGGTAAGTTTTCAATTGCCTGGTAAACCGCTGCCTCAAGCTGGTCTCGCGCAATAGCCGCCTCTGGTGACTCTGAATCGGCCAATCGCCCGCTTTGATCGACAATTTCCGCATCGACAATATCTAGATCGCTACCTGGGGGGCGTCGGCCACGAGAAACCAAGTGATTTTTCGCGGTATTGATAGCAATACGGTACATCCAGGTATAAAACGCGCTTTCGGCACGAAATTTACCCAAGGCACGATAGGCCTTGATAAATGCCTCCTGCGCCACATCCTGAACCTCAGAATGGTCATGAACGTAACGACCGATCAGGCCGATAATTTTGTGCTGGTACTTTTTTACCAGCAAATCGAAAGCGCGCGTATCACCTTTTTGGGCACGTTCAACAAGCTGTTGGTCTGTTTCCCGAGTGCCCATTCACACGCTCCTCCAGCTCGTACGGCATGCGCCGAGCCCCATTCCTATTAGCCCTAACCAGTGGGCGTTCACAGCAAGCAGCATAGCGTCCCTTGGGCATTGATTAATAATAGAGTGGATAAAAGAGCGAAATATCGCCCGACTATATAGCTGTATTTTAACGGTACTAATTTTTAACGACAGAACCCAGTTTTAACGACAGGGCCCAGATTTTAAAGACAGAGCCCAGTGTTGCGCGTTCTTTAAAGCACATCAACTGCTTACCGCCTTTCGCAAAACCCTGCGGCTGACACTTTTGATGCGGCTATAGTTCCACAACAATTGATTTTTACCTACTCGACAAGCGATAGTAGACGCCACTTTTATCGTCCTTCTCTTTTCCGGCCATTACGCAAGCACAGGTAGCAAGATGTCAGAACAGCAGGTTAATAACCTTAACGTCCTCGCTCAAGACGTTCTTACCACGCCAGAAGCGCTCAAAAACGCAGTACCGTTGACCGAGGCAGCAGAGCGCACGGTTATCGAGGGTCGCCAAACCATTCAGAATATCCTGGATGGCAACGATCCGCGACTGCTGGTAGTCGTAGGCCCTTGCTCGATTCACGATGTGGAAGCAGCGCTCGATTATGCTCGTCGTCTCCGCACACTGGCCGATCAAGTCAGCGACAGCCTGTATATCGTGATGCGCGTCTATTTTGAGAAACCGCGCACCACCGTCGGCTGGAAAGGCTTGATTAATGACCCTCACCTTAACGACTCGTTCGAGATTGATGAAGGCTTACACATCGCTCGCAAACTACTGGTCGACTTGGCTGAACTGGGCCTACCATTAGCTACCGAAGCCCTAGACCCTATTTCGCCCCAGTATCTGCAGGACTGCATTAGCTGGTCAGCGATTGGCGCGCGCACTACCGAATCACAAACGCATCGTGAAATGGCCTCTGGCCTCTCCTGCCCCGTCGGCTTTAAAAACGGTACCGACGGCAGCTTAGACGTGGCGATTAACGCGCTTCAGTCCGTGGCCAGCCCGCACAATTTTCTGGGCATTAACCAGGCAGGCCAGGTAGCGATTATTCGTACCCGCGGCAATGCCTATGGCCATGTAGTTCTGCGCGGCGGCAACGGCAAGCCCAATTATGACAGCGTCAGCGTAGCCCTATCAGAGCGGGAACTTGAGAAAGCCAAGCTATCGCCCAATATCATGATTGACTGCTCCCACGCCAATTCCAATAAAGATGCTGCGTTACAGCCACTGGTGCTGGAAAACGTCACCAACCAAATCTTGGAAGGTAACACCTCCATAATCGGCCTCATGGTTGAATCCAATATTGGCTGGGGCAACCAAAAGCTGCCGCAAGACCTTAGCCAGTTGCAGTACGGCGTCTCGATCACCGATGCCTGCATTGACTGGGACACCACGGTGGAAACCTTCAAGCGCATGAACACCAAACTAGCCGAGACGCTAGCCAAGCGCATCGCCAAGTAGGTTGCCAACCCCGCTACGGCGGGGTTTTTTGTGGTTTGCTAGCACATCGGATAACCCGCTAGCGACTAATTTCACGCCGGAATGGCGGCAGTGCGTCCAGCAGTGCTTGCCCATAGCGTCGGGTGATCACCCGCTTATCCAGCAAGGTAATCGTTCCTCGATCACTCTCTTTGCGAATCAAGCGCCCGCAGGCCTGCACCAGCTTGATAGACGCATCTGGCACACTAATGCGCATAAACGCATTGCCGCCCTGGCTCTCAATCCACTCTGCTAACGTGGCCCCAACCGGGTCGTCGGGTACCGCAAAAGGTAGCCGCGTAATCACCACGTGCGTCAAATAGTCGCCGGGAAGATCGATCCCTTCGGCAAAGCTGGCTAGGCCAAAGATGATACTGCCCTCGCCCCGGTCAACCGCCGCCCGATGCCGCTCGATCAATTCACGCTTGGGGAGTGCATCCTGAGCTAACACTCGCGCCTTAATCTCGGCAGGCAAGGCCTTGTCTACCGCGCGAAGCTGCGCACGGGACGAAAAGAGTACCAGTGCTGCTTCCGTCTCCGCTAGCTGTGATACAAACGACACGATCGCGCGCTCATGCGCATCTCGGTCGCCAGGATCGGTGGCTTCCTTAGGCACGCGCAGCACGGCGTTGGCGTAATCAAAGGGGCTCGGCAAAGCCTGGTAGCGATAACGATTGGCTAACCCGGCACGCTCCTGCAGACGCTCAAAACGACCCAAGGCCGTCAGGGTAGCCGAGGTGACCACCGCCCCATGACAGCGCCCCCACAAATGCTTTGCCAGCGTATGCGCGGCTGAAACGGGACTAGCCGAAAATTCAACTTCCGGCTCCCCCCCTACCCGGCTCAAGGTTATCCAACGGGCGCTAGGCGCCTCGTTAGCGACATCCTGTTCACTAAACGCCTGCCACAAGGCATGCGCCTCTAACGCACGCCCATGAAGCAACGCCACCAGCGGCAGCCAGGTCTCCGCTTGCTCACGATCAAGGCCGGTTTGCTTATCGGGATCTAGGCTTTCGCGCAGGATATCGCTGATGCTTTCCAAGCAGCGTGAAAGCGACGCGAACATCACCAGCAGCTGCTGTGCCTGCTCACGCAACGCGTCGGGCACCTGACCTTTTTCAAACCGCGATTGGTGAGTCGCCTCTTCATCGGCTAGGCCGTTGGGCCTGTCCGCCAGTTGATGCCCCATGCTGAACACATCGCCTAGCGCGGGTTCCAGGTTATGAATCAGCTCTGGCAAACTCACTAATAAGCGGGACACCGTGGGTTGAATCGCCAACGCTTGATGAAGATCGGTCAAACTGCTTTTTAGCGTTTTCAGCCAGCGTAAACAGCCGTGTACCGCAAAACGGTGGGCAAAGTGGGAGAGCGCCTTTTCGGGCAGATGGTGCCCTTCATCAAACACAAAGATGCAGTCCGCCGGATCGGGGAGAATAGCGCCGCCGCCCAAGGCCAAGTCAGCTAACACCAGGTCGTGGTTGGCGACGATAACGTCAGCGTTTTCAAGCTCACGGCGGGAACGGAAAAACGCGCAGGCACCGAAGTGCCCGCAGCGCCGGCCCGTGCACTGGCGATGATCCACCGTTAGCCGCCGCCAGTGAGCGTCATCAATCGCTTCCGGCCAGTTATCGCGATCCCCTTCCCATTCACCCTGCCCATATGCCTGCGCCATATCGCTGGCAATGACCGTAAAATCACTGCTTTGTGTTTGCAGCGACTGCTCGAACAGCGAGAGCGTCGGGTTGGGCTCAATCCCTTCGAGCGCCTGATCCAAGCGCGCCACGCACACATAGCGGCCACGCCCCTTGGCGAGTGCGTAGCGAAAGGCGATACCGCTGTGGCTGGCGAGTGAGGGTAAATCCTGGTTAAGCACCTGCTCTTGGAGAGCGACTGTAGCCGTTGAAATGATCAGCCGTTTGCCCCGCGCCTTGGCGATCGGCAAAGCGGCGATCAGATAAGCCAGGGTTTTCCCCGTACCAGTGCCCGCTTCAAGCACACAGACGTGGGTATCACTCGTGCGCTTGCCTTCGTTGTCACTCTCTATATTACCCAGCGTACGGGCGATTTCGGCGATCATCATGCGCTGTCCGTAGCGTGGAGTCAGCTCAAGGGTGTCCACCACGAGACGGTAAGCGTCTTGAATTTCGCTTTTGAGGGCAGTATCGAGCATGCGGGTTAGAGCATACCTTCCGGCGGATGCACGCAGGGTAGCTTGTCGTTGATATAGCGCTCGATTTCCGGCAGCGAGAACGCATCTTCTTCGCCGACGAAGCTAATCGACACACCCTTGGCACCAGCGCGACCGGTACGACCGATACGGTGTACGTAGTCTTCCGGGTCTTCCGGTAAGGTGTAATTGATCACGTGACTCACGTCTTCAATATGGATGCCACGACCAGCAACGTCAGTCGCAACTAACACCTGGATCTCGCCTTCACGGAAGCTTTCGAGTGTTTTGATACGCTGATTCTGGGGCACGTCACCAGACAACATCGCGACGCTAACGCCAGCTTTCTTGAGCACGTCGTCTAACTTGCGCACCAAATCACGGCGGTTACCAAACACCATGACGCGCTCAAAGCTCTCTTGCTGGAGCAAATTAACCAGCAAGCGTTGCTTATCGTCATCAGACACCATGTACACACGCTGATCGATATCCGCCTGATTCTCGACGGTCACTTCGATCTCAACATGGGCTGGATCGAGCGTCCACTGGCTGGCAAGGTTCAAAATATCGTCAGTAAAGGTGGCCGAGAAGAGGAAGGTTTGACGCTCCTCTTTTTTCGGCGTGTAGCGAATGATTCGCTTCACATCAGGGATAAAGCCCATCGACAACATGCGGTCGGCTTCATCTAACACCAACACTTCGACTTCATTGAGGTCGATATCGCGCTTCTGATGGAAATCCAACAGGCGCCCTGGGGTTGCCACCAGGATGTCGATCTTGCTACCCAAGCTTTCACGCTGCTTCTGGTAGTCCATACCGCCGACCACGCTTGCCACATTCAACTGGGTAAAGCGCGCTAGTGCTTTAGCATCTTTTTCGATCTGCAGTGCCAGCTCGCGGGTGGGCGCAATAATTAACGCACGCGGTGCCCCCGGCTTTTGACCATTGGGCGTGGGCTCTTCCAGGAAGTAGGCCATTACCGAGATCAAAAAGGCCGCGGTTTTACCGGTCCCCGTTTGCGCCTTGCCGACAATGTCGCCACCTAATAGCGTATGGCGCAGGGCCTCCGCTTGGATAGGTGTGCAGTACTCAAACCCTTGGGCGTGAATAGCGCGCATTAAAGGCAGCGGCAGATCAAAGTCATGAAAGCGCCACTTGCCGGCCACGGCGGGCACCTGAAACTGACGAAGATCCCAGTTCGACTGGCGACGACGCGGTTTACGACGGCGGCGTTTTGGCTTGCGGTTCTGGGCCGGTGCTGTGGTCTGTTCCGACTCGCTCATAGGCTGTCTATCTGTCCATTGCTGTGGAAGTTGGCTTCTTGACGTGCGCATTGTACCAGGGCTTGGCGATAAGAGCGCGTCCTGCTGTCGAAGGAGTCCCAAGGCCTGTTAGAATAGCCGTCAAATCGACGTAAGGAGCGCGACATGACGCGTAAGAAAAAAACTCGTTCACTGGCCGATAAGGTAACTATTCGTACCGGTCGGCGGAAAGATTATAAAAAATGGCGCCACGACAATCCCGACCAAGTCGCCCCTTCGCGCCGCTTTGTAGCGAAAAAACAGCAGCAGCGCAAACTCCAGGCGGTGAGAAAGCTCGCTCGCCAACAGAGTGGGCAGGATATTGCCATACACCCTGACAAAAGCAGTGAATCCACCAACCCCAAGGGGAGCGATTCATAATGCGTTTGGTTTCGTTCAACATTAATGGCATCCGAGCAAGGCTTCATCAACTGCAGGCATTGATCGACACCCAGAAGCCGGACGTGATTGGTCTGCAAGAAACCAAGGTGCAGGATAGCGAGTTTCCGATTGCCGATGTAGAAGCCATGGGCTATCACGTCTTTTATCATGGCCAAAAGGGTCATTACGGCGTTGCCTTAATGTGTCGCCAGGCGCCCCAGGAAGTGTTTTACGGCTTTCCGGATGACGAAGAGGACGCTCAGCGCCGCATGATCGGCGTCCGCCTGCTGGCAGAAGACGGTGAAGCCGTAACCGTATGGAACGGCTATTTTCCGCAGGGCGAAAACGTCACTCACCCGACCAAATTTCCTAATAAAAAGCACTTTTATGGTCAGTTGGCGCGCCTGCTTAACGAGAAGCACCAACCTGAAGAAAGGTTGGCCATCATGGGCGACTTTAATATCTCGCCGGAAGATCAGGATATCGGTATTGGCGAGGCCAACCGCAAGCGGTGGTTGCGCGAAGGCAAAACCAGCTTTCAGCCTATCGAGCGCGAATGGCTTGAGGGCATCAAAGCGTGGGGGCTAACGGACAGCTACCGCCTCCATTATCCGCAGAGTGATGACCGTTTCAGCTGGTTTGATTACCGCTCTAAAGGCTTCAACCAGGAACCCAAGCGCGGCCTGCGTATCGACTATATTCTCGTTACCCAGGCACTCGCTGAAAAGGCCACCGCTGCGGGTATCGATTACGAACTGCGCTCCATGGATCGCCCCTCGGACCATGCGCCAACTTGGAGCGATTTTGCGCTTACGCTTAAGCCGTAGCCCTTAACACAAACACCTAGTTGAAGCTGGCCAGCCATTGGGCGGCTTCTTCATCGCCTAGCTCTGCAGCACGTACAAATGCTTGCTGCGCTTGCTCATTTTCACCCCAGGCGTAAGCTAGCTGCCCATAAGATCGCCAGTCGGTGGCTGTTTGGGTGTGCTGCGCCAAGGCTTGCCAAGCATCTAGGGCTCTCTCAACATCTTTAGCCTGCTGCCAAGCGCTCGCCAATAAACGCAGATTTGACTCATCGCGGACAATATCGCCCCCATTTAGCGCCTGCTCAAGGTGCTCAGCAGCTCGTGCGGGCGTGCCGCCTGCCAAATGGAGCTGGATCAACAGCCAGCGATCTTTAGGCTCGGTTAATTTACCTAACTGCCACGCCATCTCCCACAGACCAGCGGCCACACCAGACTGCCCTGCCTGTTGTGCAAGACCCGCCGCCTGGCGCCAATCAGAGAGATCGCTTTGCGAATTCAATCCATCCAACAGCCAACCCAAAGCCTGTTCACTTTGCCCAGCATTGCGATAAATCGCCAACGTTAACGCCTGCTGCGCTTCAGTTAGCTCGGCTGCCTCACTCAGCGCCTGTTCGAGCCGGTTGGCGGCTTCCTCCCAGCGCTCCTGCTGCGCCAGCAGGCGGGTTAGCTGCCAAACGACATTACTATCTTGCTGATTGGCTAACCATTCAGTGAGAAGTTCAATAGCCTGATCGCGCTGCCCGGCAGCACGGCGCAGCGAAGCTTCTTCACGCAGCCAGCGGGCAGCCTGATCGTCATCAACACCACTTAACCCCCGCGCAATTGCCAGCCGATCCGCTGCCGCAACAGGCTGCTCCTGCCGCACCAAGGCACCCGCGGCCAACTGCTGATAGAGGGCACTCGCCCATTGATCCGATTGATTCCCTGAAGCTAGCCGCTCTGCCTGGGCAGTGGCACGTTCGATAACACTGCTGAGCGCCCCCTCTTGCAACTGGCTCTGCAGCGCATTGAGATCAGCAATAATATCTCCAGGCAGCGCAGGGCTCGCCTGCGTTGAAAACGACCACACGCTTAGCAATAAAATTAAAAGTCGCTTCATAGCTACCTCAACTGAAACTCGATCCGCTGGGTGGCATTACGCAACTGATTGCTGGATTCAAACTGCCACTGCGCAATAGCCTCCCTCGCAGCATCGTCAAATACCCGGCGCGGCTGCGCATTGGTGATGCGTATCGAAGAAGCATCGACACTGCCATCACGTCGAATCATAAAGGCGATTTCTACAAATCCTTCCATGCCACGACGCTGCGCACGCGCTGGGTACGCTGGATTCACCCGACTGGTCGGCGTGGCCTGACCAACACTCACCGGTTCGTTAGAGGGAGCGGGCTCAGCCACTGGGGCTGCCTCACGCTCAGCAGGTTCACTCTGCTCAGCCGTTGTAGCGGCGGGCGCTGGCTCTGCAGGTGCTTCTATCGGCGCAGGCTCTGGCGCTGGTTCTGGAGCAGGTTCAGGCTGTGGCTCCGGTTCCGGCTCCACTTCGGTAAGCTCAGGCAGTTCGCTATCCATTTCAACCGGCTCAACGGGCTCCTCCGGAAGCTCTACCTCGGGCAAACTAATCGTGCTTTCGGTGACCGGAGGCGGCTCAGGAGTCGGCATGGGCGGCGGCGCTTTTGGCGGCGCTGCTTCGACCGGCTGAGGCGGTGGCGCCTCCTGCTCTGGGGCAACCTCCGGCGCTTCGACCATGGTCATCGCCATACTCATCGTCAGCTCCTCCGGCTCTTGCTCAGGGGGAGCAACCAACTGGGCCAGCAGCCAGAACAGGCCTACCGCCAGCACAACGCCGCCGAGTAACGACATCAGATGCCGCATCATGGCCCACTCCGACTCGCCGCCACCGCCACTTTATCAACGCCCGCTTCACGTAAGCGGTCCATGACCTCGATCAACAGACCGGTGGTGGACTCACGGTCCGCCTGGATAACCACCGAGCCATCGTCGCTCAGCATATCGGCCACCTGTTGGCCGACCCGGTGGGCATCTACGGGACTGCCATCTACCCACACCGCGCCTTCCGGGGAAATCGCCACGAGCACCTGGGCGTCCGGGCGCGGGGTGGCGGCGCTGGATTCCGGCCGCTCAATCTCGACACCGCTCTCTTTGACAAAGCTGGTGGTGACGATAAAGAAAATCAGCATGATAAATACCACGTCGAGCATGGGGGTAAGATTCACCTCATTGCTCTCAGCAGTCGCATCTATAGAACGGCGTCTACGCATCACTCTCCTCCAGTGCCCGCGCCAAGCGATCATGCAGCCGCTGGTCTTCACGACGGATGACGTGCTCTAAACGACTAATAAATAACAGCCCTACCACGGCGATTGCCATGCCAGTCAGCGTTGGTAGCGTGGCCCGGGCCACACCATCGGCCATGGCGCGGGCTTGATGTGTTTCACTTAACGACAGGCTGTCAAACACACTAATCATGCCGGTCACCGTGCCTAACAAGCCCAGTAAAGGACAAAGTGCGACCAGTAGCTTCAGCCATGGCAACGGCTTGCGCAGCCTAGCCACCAGCGCCTCAGCCCATACATGACGCAGCGTGCGAGCACTCCAGCTGGTGTGATCGCTGCGCGCTGCCCAACGGCGTAGCAGTTGATGCCGCGCAATGCGCCAGGTAATTCGGTAGTACCACCAGCGCTCCATGGCCATGGCAAACACCAATACGGCCACGATTGCGAGCACCACTAATACCGCACCACCCGCCTCTACTAAGCGCTCAACGGGTTCGAGCCAGAGAGGAAGAGTGGACATGTTAATTCACCACGGGCGTGTGAGATTCCAGATGATCTGCCAGCGTCGCGCTTGCTCGACCCTCAATCACGTGAGTCAAGTAACGGCTGCGGCCTGCCAACGCTGTTTGTACAAACAGCAGCGGGACGGCGGTAATCAGGCCCAGCACGGTAGTCACCAACGCTTGGCTGATACCGCCAGCCATCAGTTGAGGATCTCCTGTACCGAAGACAGTAATTGCCTGAAAAGTCACGATCATGCCGGTCACTGTCCCCAGCAAGCCAAGCAACGGTGCAATTGCCGCCAGGAGTTTGACCATGGGTTGACTGCGTTCGAGCTTGGGCAGTTCAGCTAGCACCGCCTCATCCAGGCGTGCTTCCAGTGCTTCCGGGGTCTGATGCTTGTCCATGCCTTCAAAGCGTAACAATACTCGTCCAAGGGGGTTGTTCGCTTTTAATTGGCCAAGCGACTGACGCTGACGGTTAACACGCAGACTGACGACGACTAAATAGAGGTACTGCCCTAAGCCAATAATCAAACCTAAAATGCCTAAGGCAACGACTACGTAACCGACGTAACCCCCCTGTTGGAAGCGCTCCCACAGACTAGGCTGCTGGGCCAAGGCCTCCAACACGCTGCCCTGGGTAGGATCGACCGCAAACACGTCGCTTTCGCCTTGGTAATACTCTGTTAGTAACGTGCCTATCGCATCCGGTGTGCGGGGTAGCACGACGAGATTACCGTCGTTTTCCCCGCGCTCTAAAAGCTCACTCTCGGTAAACGCAGCGAAATCACCAAGCCGTACCAAGTCTTGAGTGGCGACTTCGCCGCTAGCATCGGCGACCGGTAATGAAAGCCGCGCTGCTTGGCCCGTACGCGCGGTTAATAACGCCAAGTGATCCACAACATTCTCTAGCTGATGACGCTCAAGCACTTCGACATCATCTAGACGTGGCGGCAGCGACCCTTCTTCCAAGGTAAGCAAACTCTCTTCACCCAGCGCATTACGCACTTCAGAGCTATGTCGGGCAAGATTCGATAATAAACCGGCTAGCGCTTCGCCCTGCTCCGCCTGACGCTCACTTAATTCGCTGGCTTGATCTGCTTGCTCTGTCTGCTGTGCCTCAAGGGCATCATGCTGTTGTTGAGCACTCTCATAGTCATTGCGGGCCTGCTCAAGGGCAGACTCTAGTGCTTGCTGATCATCTAGAAAGCCCATCAAACGCTGCTGATCGCGCGCTTGAGCAGCTTCGCGTGCTTCACGTAAAGAGGTCGTACTGTCATTTTGCGCGGTGGCTACCCCACTGAACACCATCAGCGCCACCAGCATGCCGACAGCCACCAGACGATGTAGCGCTAAACTAACAAGGCTCATGGCTGCTCTCCCTGCTGATCATTCGTACTCACTGAGAGCGGTAACGTTAAAAGCTCGGGCGCACGCTGATCTTCTGCCATGCGCAGACCGTTGCGTACTTCACGCAGATATTCGTCATCCAATGGCTGCCATGCGCTACTTTCCGCACGCCATACGCCACCCTCACGCCCATCTGGCGTTAGGTAATAAAAGCCGATACGGCCCACACGCAAGAAATCCACTTCACGCTCGCGGCCCTCCTGGCTTAAACGCCCTCGCCAGCTATCCATCTCACGCCCATAATCGAGTTCAACCCGCCAGGCTTCGAGCAGGCCATTAATGCGTTCGATGGTATTGGCGCCCTGTTCATCAGGCTGCCGTTCCACCCGCGCCAGGCGCTCCTCACGCAGGAAAGGCAGGTCACTTTCAATCCATTGACTCAACTGAACGGACATATTTTGTTCGATCACAGGTAGCGCTGCACGCGTCTCTTCCAGCGTATCCAGGGCAGTTGCAAGCCGCTGCTGTCGCTCGGCCTCTTCCGCCAAGCGCCCAGTGAGGGAGGCGTTGTCCGCTTCTAGCTGACGAGTTTCACGCTCCAAGCGGCGCAGCTCTTCCAACTGCTCACGGGTTTGCTCATCGGCAGCATCAATCTGTTCTTGAAGGGCTGCCTGAGCTTGCTGAGCTTCTACACTTTCGGCCGCTTGAGCCATTGCTTGTTCACTTACCAGCAGCGTGCCGCCGGCCAGCGCTCCCGCTAGCCACCATCCACGCAAGGCAAAGAAAGGCCTGTTCAGCACGTCGACTCTCCGTCACTGAGTAGCGGGCGGCTAACACCACCCGACTAAAAACTAATTAGGTATAAGAACGATTTGCGTTTATATTTTGCACCGCCTAGCCTACCACTAATATAATTAATGACAATATTTATCATTAACAAACAAACGATTTCACCCTCCTCTTAGGCATAAAAAAAGGCGCCATAGGCGCCTTTCATGGATCAATTTTTTTAATGCTCTGCTGCTATATAGGCTTTGGTCAACGGCGCTAGAGACAACTGCCAAGCCTCTTCACGGGTTACCCACCTTGCTTCGGCAATTTCAGCCGCCGCTTCGACAGGCTCGTCAATCACGAGGCCAAACAGGTTCGCCTCTAGCATTACACCAGGTTCGTTAGCCGCCTCAGCCGTTTGCAAGCCTAGAGGGATCAGTTGATCCTCGTTAACCTGCAAGCCCAGCTCTTCGCCTAGCTCGCGACATAGCGCTGCCAGCGCGCTCTCGCCTTTCTCGATCTTACCGCCGGGCTGCATATAAAAGGACGTATTGTGCTTGCGCACTAACAGCAAACGTCCCTCAGGATCACTGACCACGGCAGCGGCAATTTTTAGTACGTCAGTAGCACTCCCTGGCATACCTCCTCCTTCACTTTTTACGCTTATCCGTTACCCATTAAAACTATCAGAATGCCCAGTCGTCGTCTTCGGTGGCAACGGCTTTACCGATCACATAGGAAGAGCCGGAGCCGGAGAAGAAGTCGTGGTTCTCGTCGGCATTAGGCGATAGCGCCGCCATGATGGTGGGATCGACATCGGTCACACTGCTGGGGAACAGCGGCTCGTAGCCAAGATTCATCAGCGCTTTATTGGCGTTATAGTGAAGGAATTTCTTTACATCTTCACTTAGGCCAACTTCGTCATACAGCGACTCGGTGTAGCGCACTTCGTTGTCGTAAAGCTCCAGCAGCAGCTCGTAGGCGTAATCTTTGACTTCCTGCTGACGCTCTGGCGTCGCTTCCGCCAGAGCTTGCTGGAATTTATAGCCAATATAGTAGCCGTGCACTGCTTCGTCACGAATGATCAAGCGAATCAGATCGGCGGTGTTGGTCAACTTGGCATGGCTTGACCAGTACATGGGCAGGTAGAAGCCGGAGTAGAACAGAAACGACTCGAGGAAGACGCTGGCGACTTTACGCATCAGCGGGTCATCCGAGCGATAGCGCTCCAGAATCAACTGCGACTTAGCTTGCAGCGTGGGGTTCTCTTCACTCCAGCGAAACGCGTCATCGACGTCACGCGTGGTGCAGAGGGTCGAGAAAATCGAGCTATAAGAGCGCGCATGTACCGACTCCATAAAAGCGATATTGGTATAAACCGCCTCTTCATGGGGAGTGCGGGCGTCTTCCATCAATACCGGCGCGCCTACGCTGCTTTGAATGGTGTCTAGCAACGTGAGGCCAGTAAACACACGAATAGTCAGCTGTTTTTCTTGCTGCGTCAGCGTATTCCACGACTGAATGTCGTTCGATAGCGGCACTTTTTCGGGCAGCCAGAAGTTACTGGTCAGGCGGTTCCAGACTTCCAGGTCTTTATCATCCTGGAGCCGGTTCCAGTTAATCGCATCGACCCGCGATATACGTTGCATGGTATTCATGGCATTGCTCTCAAAACGTAGCGTTCAATGCCCGGCGATCAACACCGAGCATTCAATAACAGAGATAAGTTGCTTGCTGACTACAGCGTGCACGACACACAGCCTTCCACTTCGGTGCCTTCCAAGGCACTTTGACGAAGGCGGATGTAATAAAGCGTTTTGATGCCTTTACGCCAGGCGTAAATTTGCGCCTTATTGATATCGCGCGTGCTGGCCGTATCAGGGAAGAACAAGGTTAGCGACAAGCCTTGGTCAACGTGCTGCGAGGCTTCGGCGTAGGTATCGATGATCTTTTCCGGGCCTATCTCGTAGGCGTCCTGGAAGTAATCAAAGTTGGCCTCATTGAGGAACGGCGCCGGGTAATAAACACGGCCAAGCTTACCCTCTTTACGAATCTCGATTCTTGCCGCCACCGGATGAATACTAGAGGTGGAGTTATTGATATAAGAGATCGAGCCCGTAGGCGGTACCGCCTGGAGATTACGATTGTACAAGCCATTCGCCATCACCGAGGCTTTCAGCTCCTGCCAATCCTGCTGGGTCGGCAGTGCAATGCCGCTGCGCTCGAACAACGTGCGCACTTTCTCAGTGCGCGGCAACCACGCCTGATCGGTGTACTTGTCGAAGAATGCCCCCGAGGCGTAGGTAGAGTCGGCAAAACCCGCAAACGACTCTTGATGCTCAATCGCTAAGCGGTTGGATGCCCGAATGGCATGGAACGCCACGCAGTAGAAATAGAGATTGGTAAAATCCAAACCTTCGTCTGAGCCATAGTAGATATGCTCCCGCGCCAGGAAACCATGCAGGTTCATCTGGCCCAAGCCAATCGCCCGTGACTTGGCATTACCCTCGGCAATGGAAGGCACGCTGCTCAAGTTGCTCATCTCGGAGACCGCCGTCAGCCCGCGGATGGCAATTTCCACGCTGGTGCCAATATCGCCTGCGTCCATCACCTTCGCGATGTTCATGGAGCCCAGGTTACAGGAGATATCCTGACCGATGTGGCGATAACCCAGGTCATCGTCATACTCGGTGGGCGTATTGACCTGAAGAATTTCAGAGCAGAGATTGCTCATATTGATACGGCCAGCAATCGGGTTCGCGCGGTTGACCGTATCTTCGAACATAATGTACGGGTAGCCCGACTCAAACTGCAGCTCGGCTAGGGTTTGGAAGAAGGCACGCGCATTGATTTTATGCTTGCGAATGCGCGCGTCCGCGACCATCTCCTGATACTTCTCGGTAACGCTGATATCGCCAAAGGGTACGCCGTAAACACGCTCTACATCGTAAGGCGAGAAGAGGTACATATCGTCGTTGCGCTTGGCCAGTTCGAAAGTAATATCCGGAATCGTCACGCCCAGCGAGAGCGTTTTAATGCGAATTTTCTCGTCGGCGTTTTCCCGCTTGGTGTCGAGAAAGCGCAGGATGTCCGGGTGGTGAGCATTCAGGTAGACCGCTCCCGCGCCCTGACGTGCGCCCAACTGGTTGGCGTAGGAGAAGGCGTCTTCCAGCAGCTTCATAATCGGGATAATGCCCGATGACTGATTTTCTATACGCTTGATCGGCGCGCCGGATTCGCGAATATTGCTAAGCAGGAAAGCCACACCGCCGCCGCGCTTGGAAAGCTGCAACGCCGAGTTAATGGAGCGCCCGATCGACTCCATATTGTCTTCAATACGTAGCAGAAAGCAGGACACCAGCTCCCCACGCTGCTGCTTACCGCAGTTAAGGAAAGTAGGCGTCGCAGGCTGGAAACGGCCGGAGATGATTTCATCCACCAGTGACTTCGCCAACGCTTCGTCGCCCCTCGCCAGCGTCAGCGCCACCATGCAAACGCGGTCTTCATAGCGCTCTAAATAGCGCTTGCCGTCAAACGTCTTCAGCGTGTAGCTGGTGTAATATTTAAAGGCGCCCAGAAAACTTGGGAAACGGAATTTGTACGCATAGGCCTGCTCGAACAGCGCCTTGATGAAAGCAAAGCTGTATTGGGCCAGCATCTCGGCTTCGTAATACTGCTCTTCCACCAAGTAATCGAGCTTTTCTTCTAACGAGTGGAAAAACACCGTGTTTTGGTTAACGTGCTGTAAAAAATACTGACGGGCCGCTTCGCGATCTTTATCCAGCTGCAGTTCACCATTGGCACCATAGAGATTAAGCATGGCATTGAGCGCGTGGTAATCCAGCGTCCGCGGCTCAGGCGCCGCCGAAGGCCGTTTTGTCTCTGCTACATTCTGAGTCGCTACGTTAGTCGTTTCCAAAACTCTTCTACTCCTTTGCGCACGTTGACCACGTCGTCGTCGGTGCCAAACAGTTCAAATCGATACAGCAGCGGCACGTGGCATTTTTTCGCAATAATTCGGCCAGCAAGGCCATATGCTTCGCCAAAATTGGTGTTTCCTGCGGCAATAACGCCCCGCAACAGATCCCGGTTATGCGTATCGTTGAGGAAATGGATGACCTGTTTAGGTACCGCACCCTGGGCGCTTCCCCCACCGTATGAAGGGGTAACTAAAATATAGGGTTCGGTTACGCGCAGAGCAGGCGCATCTCGGTTCAGCGGCAGCCGCGTTGCAGCAAGACCAAGTTTTTCCACAAAACGATGGGTATTACCTGACTTGGTAGAGAAGTACACCAACCTGCCGGCCACAGAGGTTTGTGAGCAACTTGCCAGCATGTGGTTGGTTTAAGCCAGTGCTTGAATGCGGTCCGGACGGAACCCCGACCAGTGATCTTCACCCACGACCACGACGGGAAGCTGGCGATAGCCTAAGGCTTCGACTTCTTCCTGCGCACCCGATTCGGCGGTTATATCGATCACTTTGTAATCGAGCCCCTGCTTGTCTAACGCGCGGTAAGTAGCGGTGCATTGAACACAAGCGGGTTTGCTGTAAATCTGAATTTCCATGGCGAATCCCCTTTTCATAGCGGCATTTTTCGGGTAGCGCACATCTTGTGCCCTACCCTTCTTGAAGACACAACGCATACTATATATAGACCATGTGAAAATCAATTCAAGCATATGTGGTATTTTTTACCCACAGGTTATTGACAGCTATTGCCCAGCTATATCCCAGACAACAAAAAGCCGCCCACAAAAGTGGGCGGCTTTTGGCAGCGCCATTTATCGGCACTGCTAGCGGGTCATAGCGCTTTTATCAGCTAATCGCAGCTTGGTAACGACGCTCAACGTCTTCCCAATTGACGACGTCAAAAAACGCAGCAATATAGTCGGGGCGCTTGTTTTGATACTTCAGGTAGTAAGCGTGTTCCCAAACGTCCAACCCCAGCACCGGTGTATTACCATGCATTAATGGGCTGTCTTGGTTAAGCGTGTTCTCAACCACTAATTTTTTCTCAGGAGTAACGGAGAGCCATGCCCAACCGCTACCAAAACGACCCACGGCCGCTTTTTTGAACTCTTCCTTGAAGGCTTCGAGGCCGCCCAATTCAGAGTCGATAGCTTTAGCAACATCACCTTGCGGATTACCACCCGCATTGGGCGACATCATCTGCCAAAACATAGAGTGATTAGCATGCCCACCGCCATTGTTGATAACGGCCTGACGCTTGGCTTCTGGAACACGATCCAGATTCGCGACGAGCTCTTCAACGGGTACATCTTCCAGGCCTGTGCCTTCAAGCGCAGCGTTCAGGTTGTTGACGTAGGTTTGATGGTGACGAGAGTGGTGAATTTCCATCGTCATTGCATCGATGTTTGGTTCGAGAGCGTCGTATGCGTACGGCAGTTCGGGTAGTGTATGTGCCATATCATCATCTCCTTGAGTGGCTTTCGTTGCGTTCACTTACTTATCTGCGGCCAGCCCGCAGCTTTTTCAACCGTCGGGGTGGTTTTTCTTACCCTTTGCCCCAGTACTTTAGTCAACTATTGGCAGTTTACCTAATACCCCTATGACAAAAAAGCCGACTTCTGGCGAAGTCGGCTCTCTGCTGCGTCGGTGCTCAACGGCTTACAGCTTGCTTTCCAGCTCCGGCAGGATCTCGAATAGATCCCCCACCAATCCGTAATCGGCGACCTGGAAGATCGGTGCTTCGTCGTCTTTGTTGATCGCGACGATCACCTTGGAGTCTTTCATGCCCG